>Ga0210403_10000008_pt1 | contig 255397 bp, 218 predicted proteins | sample IncBWC19MmetaG_FD_150863 | JGI IMG/M metagenome (GOLD analysis project Ga0210403, IMG submission 150863) | Forest soil microbial communities from Barre Woods Harvard Forest LTER site, Petersham, Massachusetts, United States - Inc-BW-C-19-M | ecosystem: Environmental > Terrestrial > Soil >... | reverse complement strand
GAACTCGTTCTATCTGTCTGCGGCGCCATCCTTCTTCAGCCCAGGCGCCGCCTGTACTTATTCATGGCCGTGGGTGACACCGACCGGATCGGCGCCGATCCAGGCCAACAGCTGCGGCGGCTCGGGTCTGCCGGCCAAGGCACGCTATGAAGCCGGCACGCCTCTCAAACAGCCTTGAGAGGTCCGCCATCGGGAAAATACCTTAGGGCTTGCTTAGCACTCGCGCGCCGGTCCTTGCCTACCCGGGAATTACCGCTAACATATGAGCAAGATCGTCCTCTAGGTTGCCGCTTCAATGTCATCGACGTCCGTTCCAAGGCTTCCTCGCGTGGAACAGGGTGTGTCGATTCCGAGGGTTATACACCAGACATTTCCCTCGAGAATCCTTCCGAAGGTGCTCGAAGAAAATGTGCGCCGCCTGCGAGAACTTCATCCGAAGTGGGAATACCGCCTCTACGATGACAGCGACGTCGCGCAATACATTCGCGCCTCCTATGGCGAGGAGATTTTCAGCTATTTTGAACGCATCGACCCCCGTTACGGAGCAGCGCGCGCCGACCTATTTCGCTATCTCCTGATGTACCTCGAGGGTGGCGTGTATCTTGACATCAAGAGCACGGTCAGGGGATCGTTGGATGGAGTACTGCGTTCTGATGACCGGTATGTACTCTCATACTGGCACGGTTCGCAGTTCAGCGGCTGGGGCGATTACTCGGAACTGCGCGAATACGGCGGTCGAGAGTTTCAGCAGTGGCACATCATCGCAGCGCCCGGGCATCCGTTTTTGAAGTCGGTCGTTGAGACTGTATTGCTGAACATCGCCAACTACGATCCTTTGACATGGAACGTCGGACGAAAAGGGGTGATGCGGTTGACGGGGCCCGTCGCGTACACGCGAGCGATCGGTCTGATAAGGCCTCGGTATTCGCATCGCCTGGTAAATGGACAGGACGAGTTGCTGCTCGAATACACCACGCTCCCGAACGTCGATCACAGAAGCCTGTTCAAGTTTCACTACACCAATCTACAGGAGCCGGTGACTCTGCTCGCGGGTCGTCGCAAAATCGCGTGGACTCTGCTTGGACCGGCGTACAAATATGTGGTCATCCTGGGAGGTCGCCTATTCGCGGCCATCTGGCGCCGGATTCACAAAACCGGCAGCCGCGCGCGTTTCGAGTAACGTGGGTTCCATGAAACAACAGCACCCTGTCAGGTCGATGCGCCGCCCAGGCCGTTTTTTGTCCAAGGCGTTTCTTGCCGGCGCCATGGCTGGCTGTTCCGTTCAGACGACGCCCTCGAATGTGGCGGTCGCGGCATCGAGTCCGGGCGCCGCGACTTCGGCGACCAGCGATGGAAATGTAAAGTACTCGCTGCCGGGTGAGCGTGATTTCGCTTGGAATCCCGGCTTGATGTCCAAAGGAGGCATTGCCTCTTCGAAGAGCCGCAGCTGCAACACCACGCCGCTTGTCCCGACCGGGACTGCCGATGACAGCGCCCTGATCAACGCGCAGATCGCCCGCTGTCCGGCCGGCAGCGTCATCCAGCTCGGCGCCGGCACTTTTCTGATGGGCAAGGGGCAGTACATCGCCATCAACAAGAGCGTGGTGTTGCGCGGAGCCGCGGCCGGCTCGACCATTCTGAAGAACCCACTGAACGTGTTCGCGACCCAGAAGTTGCAGCAAGCCGCGGATCCCACACCGTTGGTGATCATCGGGCCAGGGCGATGGGTGAATCCGGACGGAGACGCCAGATGTCAGGGGCCCACTGCCTACCAGCCGGCCCACATGCAACTGCTGTCAACCGACGCCGTAAAAGGATCCAGCTCGGTTTCGGTAGCGAAGGGCGGCATATTTTCCGCGGGCCAAATGGTCCTTGTCGATGAGACCTCGGGCGCCGGTTGGCAACCCGATGTAGCTCATCTTTCGACCGCGGTCTGGGCTTCACCGGACTATGCGGTAACTTGGCAACTACATCAACCGGTGATCTCCGGCATCGACGATCCGCTTGCGACGGGAGTGACTCCCTCGGCCGCAAACAATTACGCTGGCACAGGCACCGGGAATGATGGAGCTTGCTGGTTTTCGCGGCAGGACCGGCCACAGAATGAGATCAAGGAAATCGCCGCGGTCAGCGGCAATACCATCACCTTCACGTCCCCTCTGACCAAGGCTTACCGCACCGGCCATTTTGCGGAACTCACGACCTATTCCGGATCCAACGCGCCGGTTCAACACGCGGGAATCGAACAGATGACGCTGGTCGGCGGAGGAGATGGGGCGGTGCGATTCGAAAGTACCCGATATTCGTGGGCGCGCAACATCGAGGTCACGGAATGGTACGGCGAGGGTGTCGCCATCAACAACAGTTTCCGGGATGAGCTGCGGGATTCCTATATCCACGATGCCGCTTGGGCCGAGCCGGGCGGAACGGGTTATGCCATCAGTCTCGCCGGCGGGTCCTCCGAACTGCTGATCGAAAACAACGTTGTGGTCAAGGCAAATAAAGTCATGGTCGCCCGCTCATCCGGGGCCGGTTCCGTGGTCGGCTATAACTACATGGACGACGGCTACATTGCGACAACTGAAGCCTGGATTGAAATCGGCCTCAATGCCTCGCACATGGTCGGCTCGCACATGGTGCTCTTTGAGGGCAATCAGAGCTTCAACATCGACAGTGACACCACGCATGGCAACTCCACCTACATGGTCTACTTTCGCAACTACACCACCAGTGTGCGCAGCATTTTCAAGAGCGACTACACCGGCAATACCGTCGATGATGCCAACGACATCCCGGGCCGGGCGAATGGTCCGAAACGGGCGGCAGGTGCAGCGCGTTACAGCTATTGGATGACTTACGTCGGTAACGTCTTGGGGCAACGGCAGCTGGTCACGAAGGCCAGGGGTTATGTCGATGATGAGGCGAAGGCTCCGTGGCGTCCCACAACCTGGCTCATGGGTTGGAACGACAAATCTCCCTATACGATCGATGCAAAGGTACCAGCAACGGCGATTCGGAATGGCAACTGGGATACCTTGCTTGGCCAACAAACCTGGCTGAATGGACCAGCCGAACCTTTGCCCGATTCGCTTTATCTCAGTGCCAAACCGGCGTTCTTCGGATCGAACAGTTGGCCATGGGTCGACCCCAAGACGGGGGCAACTTATACCCTTCCCGCTCAGGCACGGTATTCTGCCGGCACGCCGAATGTAGTTCCAAGGGACCCGTGAATTCGAACTCGGACGCTTTGGGCCAGCAACCTTCCAGCATGGAAAGGCCGCCGGTAACCGCAAGCAGGCCGCTCGAATCCGCAGCACACATGCCGGTGCTCGACGGGATTCGGGGCACGGCGATACTCGCGGTTTTGTTGTTCCACTTCATCGCGCCGGAGAACCGGGATGGGCTCGCCAATGCCGCCGTATCCTGGGTGTTTTCGTATGGAGCATTGGGTGTCGATCTGTTTTTTCTCCTGTCGGGATTCCTCATCACCGGAATCCTCTACGACTCGCGAGCCGATGCGCACTACTTCCGCAATTTCTACATGCGTCGTGTGCTGCGCATCTTTCCGCTCTACTACGGCGTTCTGGTCATCATCTTCCTGGTGCTGCCGCTGATTCCCGAATTGCGGGGCAGCGAACTCACCGGCCTTGGGGCACATCAGAGTTGGGCCTGGCTGTATGCGGTCAACATCTACTTGGCCATTCACGAAGGATGGGTGCTTTCATACGTCGAGCATTTCTGGTCCTTGGCCGTCGAGGAACAGTTCTACCTGATCTGGCCGTTGGCGGTCTGGCTGCTGGCGGCGAAACCACGGGCCTTTCTGACGTTCGCATTGATCGTTGCTGCGGCATCCTTTCTCGGCCGTATCGCCGCCGCGCTGGCCGGGGCGGGGCCCATTGCCATCGAGGTGCTCACGCCTTTTCAGCTCGATGCCCTTGCCATCGGCGGATTCTTCGCGGTCTACCTGCGGCAGCCGGGCGGCGAGGCCGTCGTGCGCAGACTCGTGGCCCCGTTGGCTCTCGCAGGATTCGGGATGCTGGCGATTCAGTACGGCGCACGCCATTTGACTTCCAGCAGCAACTTACCGGAATCGTTGCGACACGGGGCTTTCCATCTGCTGCTGGCAGCGTTGCTTCTCAAGGGGCTTCTGGGGTCGGCATCCTCCGGCTGGACTCGATTTCTGCGCAGCCGGCCCCTGGCCTTTCTGGGAAAATACAGCTACGGACTTTATGTCTATCACCACTTTTTGTCGTATTACTTCAGCAGCCATCACACGGATTTAACGCTGGCAGCCGGACTGGGCTGCTCAACCATGACGGCGCTGGTGTTGCAGGCCGTGGTGGGAATAGCTATTTCCATCGTTCTCGCCTGGCTCAGCTATGAGTTCTTCGAGAAGCATTTTCTGCAGTTGAAGCGCTACTGGCCCAGTTCGCATGCCCGAATTCTTCGCTAGCCGGCGTCAGTTGCGCGCCGACGTACCAAGGATGCCGCCAGCGCCAGGGGCTTGGTCATGCGAAAGCCCAGCACCATCACAGCCAGATAGAATGTGCAGCACAGCGCACCCAGAAGGGGCAGCCTGACAAACGGGGAAATGCCCCGAAAAAATATCTCTCGGAGCGCAAAGCCAAACCCCGCGGTAGCCAGCGCGCAAATTACCTGAGGCCCGGCAGTCGCAAGCACATCCTTGGTTCGAATGCCGAGCGGATGTCCTGCATAGAGGATTGCCGGAACAATACTAATGTAGACCAATATCGCATACGATGCGGCCACACCGATCGCGCCGTACCTCAGCCCGCACAGCAACGCGATGAGCGTAAAGCCGCAGTTAAGCACACCGTAGTGCCGCCAACGGTCAGGGCGTCCGGCAGCTACATGCAGCCAACCTTGACTGTTTGCGACCACTTGGCCCGGACCTCGCAAGGCTAGGACGCTCAAGATGATGCCCGCAGTCTTCCACTTCGGCCCCAACAGCAGCACCACGAGATCCTGACCGACCACGGCAAGCACGGCAAAAGCCGGCGCGGCAAAGAACGCGAGCGAAGACAGTGCGGTCGACCAGGCGCCCTTGAGCGCATCTACATCGTCGCGAAGCTTGCTCAGAGTCGCCGATGCCACATTGTGCAGCGGCGCCGAACTGACGTTAATGCCATTTTCATACACGTTCAAAGCGTTCTGGTAGAAGCCCAGTTCTCTGGCACCAAAATTATGGCCCAGTGCGACACGATCCATCGCCCTCGAGATCGTGTCGGCTATATTGAATCCCGTCACGTTGAGGCCAAAGCGAATCATTGCCCTAACGCCCTGTGTAAGCGTGGGACGTCCTGGCCACCAGCCGCAGGTAACCCATACTCCACTTGCGGTAACGAACGCCGTAATTGCAGGCTTCCAGACCAGTGCCCAGTAACCGTAGCCTAAGTGCGCGAATAAAATCGCCATAGCCGTGCCGATCACATTACCGCTGATATCAATGATGGCGAGCTTGCGAAACATCAGCGCACGGCGCATCAGGGCATATTGCTGATAGTAGAGCCCCGACAGCATGATTGGGACCGCCATGGCCATGGTTATGGCTTTGAGTTTGGGCGCACCGTAGAATGAAGCGATCAGCGGCGCGCAAATCACGGTGAGCAGAGCGACCGCCAAGCCCAGGGCTGCGGTGATCCAATAGAGGGCGCTCGCCTCCCCCGCGTTAATGCGCGGATGCTGGGCGACCGCGTCGCGCGTGCCAAGATCGATGAAGATTGCGACATACCCGGTGATCGCGGACACCATTGCCACGAGCCCGAAATCTTCCGGCACGAGGATCCGGGCCAGCACGATGGTGGAAATCACCTGGGTGGCGACGTTACCACCCTGTGAGATTATGGCCATTGCACCACCGCGCAAGGAGCGTCGGTGAAGATCCTTGCCGCGGGCAGAGTCGTCGAAGTAGGCGTGGCTCATATTAGGCCCCGCCCCGCGGGGTAAAAAACAACATGATTGTCCCGTCTCATGCCGGTGCGGTCAACCCGAAGACATGCACCGGGGAGTCGCGGCGCCGGAGCATCACAGAAATGTGTGCCAGATCGCAGTTTGCGGAGGATTGTGGGATGGCCGCACTTGCCGCCATCGTGCGATGAAACCAGACTCGCGGGTGCGAAAGCGTTACGCGTGCGACCGGGGAATGAAAACATTACAATTGGCCGATGAAATTGGAAGCTTGCGCTCATCGGCGGGTCCGACTTCCGTTGCGTCCTGACTCCCTCGACGAATTGCCGCAGCTCCTCAATCCACTACCAGCGAGTTCATGTCTAATCAAAAGCCCCCGGTTCTGCTCTGCGATGGCGGATATTACGGAACCTTAGCAGCGGTACGAACGCTGGGCGCGACCGGTGTCCGGGTGCTGGTCGCCGATCCCCACATGCTGGCGCCGGCCCTCTGGTCACGCCAGGCAGCCGGCCGCCTGCGTTGCCCACCTGCCGCGAATATCGACAGGTTCGTGACCTGGGCGCGCAAGGTGGGCCAGAGATACGGCCAACCCGTCATATACCCGACCAGTGACGATGTTTCGCTGGTGCTCGCTCTGCATCGCGGTGAATTGGAGCGCGATTTTCTCTTCTATCAGCCGGATCTCGACACCCTGCTGGTACTGCTCGACAAAGCCAGGCTCGCGCAGGCGGTACGGGCGGCCGGCCTGGATATGCCCGACACGTGGGCCCCCGGCACGGTGGTTGAGGCCGAGGAACTGATACGCAGCCAGTCTGGACACTTGCTGATCAAACCTCGGACTCAGAGCCTGCTGAATACCCATTCGAAGGGCACGATCGTTTTAGGCGGCCGCGAAGCGTCCGTACGCATGTATGCAAAATTCCATGGGCGCAATGTGCTCGCGCCGCAGCTTGCCGCCCGCTTCCCAGACTGGACGATGCCCGTCGTTCAGCGTTACCACCCCGAAGCCGTCGACAAGGTCTACTCCATCGCCGGATTCATCGACCGCGGCGGACAGAACATGGCGGTGCGCGCGGCCGAAAAAGTGCTGCAGTCGCCGAGCAGGCTCGGTACCGGCCTGTGTTTCCAATCGGCCCAGGTTGACTTCGAACTCGCCTCAGGCTTGCAACGGCTCTTGCAAAGGATCGGTTACTTCGGGGTTTTCGAGGCCGAATTCATCCGCTTGCCGGGCCGCTCACTGCTGATCGACATCAACGGGCGCCTGTACAATCAATTGGCCTTCGATGTGGCCCGCGGGCTGCCGCTGCCCACCCTGTTCTACGAGGGTGCGCTGGGCAATCACGAAGCAGTGGCGGCAGCGACGGCGGCTGCGGCTGCGGAGAGCAGCGGCCCGCGAGGTTTCTGCAACCGCTCCCGCCTGGGCGTGTTGCTGGGACTGCGACGGATTCTCGGAACCATGCCCAGGCAAGAAGCCACGCGCTGGCGGGAGTGGTACGAGGCCGATCGCGCCTCCGTGATCGACGCAGTAGCGGATTGCCGAGATCCTTGGCCCGGTCGCTCCGACCTGCTCCTTCAGATCCATTCGTATATAAGTCATCCGCGTGCGTTCCTGAGAAATACGGGCTACGACCAGCCAAAGAATCGTGGTGCCGCGTCATGAATGACATGCACGTGGCCATCGTCGGCTCCGGCCCCTATGCATTGTCGCTCGCAGCGCACCTGCGCTACCGCGGGATTTCGCATCGGGTGTTCGGTCCGGCCATGCACCTGTGGCGATCGATGCCGAAAGGACTGAACCTCAAGTCGCTCAGCGTTGCCAGCAGTATCTACGTGCCGCAGCGCGAACTGTCGTATCCGGAATGGTGCCGTCGAAACGGACTGGAGGACTACGAGCCCTGCTCGATGGAGTCTTTTGCCGCCTACGGCCTGGAAATCCAGCGACTCTTCGTACCTCACCTCGAGCCGCAACAGGTCGTGATGGTCCGCTCGGCGGGAGAGAACCGCTTCGAGGTCACTTTGTCCAACGGTGAGATCCTCTATGCGCGCAATGTCGTATCGGCGACCGGCGTATCCGGCCTGGCCTACACGCCGGAAGTGCTGGCGGGTCTCGGCGAGCGTCTGAGCCATACCGAGGCGTTGCACTCACACGGCCATTTCGCCGGCAAGAAAGTTGCCATTATCGGTGCCGGCGCGTCGGCGATCGAGGCGGGTGCCATGGTGCATGAGGCGGGCGGGCAGGCACATTTATTTGTGCGCGGCGCCCAAACCATCTTCAACACCCGGATGCCGCGTGACCGGCCATTCATCGAGCGGCTCCTCGCGCCTGATACGGTGCTGGGAGCCGGGCTGAAAAACTGGCTGCTCTATACGCTCCCGTGGGCCTTCTATTTCCTTCCGCGGCAGCGTCGCACGCGAATGGCCATCGGCTACCTACCGCCGACGGCGCCCTGGTGGATCCGAGAGCGCTTCGAGGGCAAGGTCGACGTCAAGCTGCGAACCACGGTGGTCTCGGCTAAAACCGCCGGCCAACAGGCGATCCTGGGTCTGCGGACCGAAGGCGCATCGGAGTACTCGATGTCCTTCGACCACGTCGTCGCCGGCACCGGCTATGCGCTCGATGTGGATCGCCTGAGCTACCTCGACGCCGACATGCGCCTGCGCGTTCGGCGTATCGGCCGTTCGCCCGCTCTATCCCTGCGGTTCGAATCATCCGTGCCGGGCTTGTACTTCCTGGGTCCGCTCGCGGCCCTGAACTTCGGGCCCATCTTCCGGTTCGTTTCCGGCGCCCGGTTCGCAGCTCCTGTGGTCGCCGGCCGGCTCGCCGCCCTGCCGAGCCGGTTACGCCTCAAAACGCGAGCGCAGGTGCTGCGCTAATCTCATTGCCAGCGCCACGATGGTCAAGGTCGGATTGGCATGGCTGCAAGTGGGAAAAACCGCCGAACTTGCGACGTACAGGTTGGGTAAACCAAACACCGCGCAATCGCCGTCCACGACCCCGCCGCGGGGGCTGGCGGCCATGCGAGCGGTGCCCATGTGGTGACCGAGCGGTATCGAGCGGGCGATTTGTGCCGCGAGCCGCTCATCGTCGAGCAGCAGCTGCGCTGCGCCGCTGTGCTCCAGCGACTCGCGCAGGAGCTGAAAGGCCCGCAAGACGGCCTGCGCGTCTTGCTCGCCGACGCGCCACGCAATATGCACCCGGGGCATGCCATGCCGGTCCCGATCTTCCCGGAGGGTAATTCGGTTGGTTGGATCCGGGGTCTGCTCCGCGTTGAATTCGAGCGGAAAACTACCATCCGCATTCGGCACCAGGGTATAGGGAAGTTTCCTCCTCGCCAGCCGCATGCGGAACAACCACTCGCCGGCAAATCGCGCCAGCCCCGGAAGGTCACGCAAGACGTTGCCCACATGCTGCGACAGCGGCGACGCCATGGCGTGAGTCTGCTGCTGAAGAATGCTCCGGTATTCCTGCAAAAGAGAGGACTTCGCCAGATAGATCGCAGACATGACCGAGCTGCCGTGACTCGCATCGGAATAACTCGGGAAATGCAGGCGGAAGACCGTGTTGAGAAGATGGTGGGCGCGCTGCGCTGCCGGCGTGAATCTCATCTGGCGGCGGCAATAGATGCCGTCGGACGTCCGTTCGAAATGAAACGCGACGGGTTGCTTGCGCGGAACGATCCGGCCACAGGTGTTCTCGAAGTGACACATGTAGAACCGACCCAGACAATCACCGAGGTTGCCGAAGCCATCTCCGAGGCTGTCGGAGGCCAACAACAGTCTCGGCACCTCGATGCCGCCTGTCGCCAGCACAAACACAGCGGCTCGGACGGTGTGGAGGCGCCCGCTTTGATCAATGAACTGCGCTGACTCGAGCCTGTCCTCACCGGCGACCCGGCTCAGCTTCAGGCACCGCAGTCCCAGCAGCACGGTAACGTTTGCCGACTTGTGAAGCCGGTGCCGATAACGCCTGCCAAAATCCGTGGGCAGGCTGTAACGCTCGATGTGACCGGCGTCCACCACCTCATCCCCTTCAAATCCGCGAATGATCGCTCCCGCGCCCGGAAGCGACGTCCTGGTCAGAAAGTCGAGGCGGCCGGCATCGCAATATTCCATTGCCGCCGGATAGAAGCGCGCGACTTCCTCGTACGTTATCGGCCATCCGGTATTGGCGACATAGTCGCGACGCTCGAAATCGATGGGATCGAAAGGAACGCAGCGGCCACCCCACACTGCGGTGGTTCCCCCGAATCCGACCCGCCTGAACTGCCGCGGCTCCGGATGGGGAGGAGTCGCGGAACCCTCGTAGAAATCCCCGACACGGTTCGCCGCTCCACCGGCCTCGATCAAAAGCACATCGAATCCGCAGCCATCAAGCTCACAGGCAAGCGAAATCCCCGCCGCACCTGCCCCAATGATGCATATGCGCACATTGCGGGACCGGTCGGCCGCAAGGTCATTGTCGCCGATTCTGCCCTGTTGGCCTGACGGGCTAAGCACGAACTCGAGCTCGTCGTTCTGGACTGTATATTGTGAAGCGCTGTCTGTTCAGATCGCTGCCTGCTGCAATTCCGGTCGGTTATATTAGCCCATTGATTGCGCCCGGGAGGCCCAGAGTGAATCGGATCAAGAAGGCCCAGGCGGCGCATCGACCTACGGCCAGCGTCGGGGCCGCTCTACCGCGCCGTAGAAAGTCGGCCTCTCTCTTGCCGGCTTTCCTCTTGCTGCTGCTGTTCACCGTCATGACGGTGCCCGCAGGGTTCAATTATCGGGCAGAGGGAAGCATGCCCACAGACGGTGATTCATTCAGCCTCACCATCTGGATGGTCCTGCTGCTCGGAAGCGCCTATCTCGTGATCAAAAACTGGCGGCACGTGCGTGGGTTGCTTGTTACAGTGAACCGCCCCTTCATCTGTTTCGTGGTGCTCGCTAGCCTGAGCCTACTATGGTCTATCGAGCCCCCAATCACGCTCAGGCGGATAGTCCGTCTGTACGTTATTGTTTCAGTGTCTGTGGCCTTCGCCAGCGCCGGCTGGCAACCTCGGCGATTCGAGAATACCTTGCGCTGGCTGCTCTTTCTGCTGCTGGGAGCATCTGCAATCTTTTGCTACTTGGACCCGGAACTCGCCGTCCACCACGAACAAATGCAGGAGCTGCTAAATGCTTGGCACGGCATTACTACTGGCAAGAACGTGCTTGGCTCTCTGTCCAGCTGCGCATTCATACTATGGCTGCACGGCTTGCTCACACGCGAGACTGGCCGCGTTAGTGCCATCCTCAATCTGGCACTTGCCGGCTTGTGCTTGGTGATGTGCCGCAGTTCCACATCCCTCATGGCGACAGCTTTTGCCGCCTTTTTCGTGATCCTGCTGCTTCGGCCGTCGGGTTCGATGCGGCGCCTGATGCCTTACGTTGTCGGGTTCTTCGCGGTAGCCGTGTTGGTCTATGCCTTGGCCGTACTCAACATCGTGCCGGGAATGGGTGCGATCCTGACACCTATTTCAATGATCACCGGCAAGGACCTCACTTTCAGCGGGCGGACGAACATCTGGTACCTCCTCAGACTCCATATTCACCAACACCCCTTGTTTGGCACCGGATATCAGGCGTATTGGATCGGCCCGGTGCCGTCCTCCCCCTCCTATGACATGGTCAACCAGCTCTACTTCTACCCGACCGAAGGCCACAACGGCTACCTCGACGTCCTGAACGATCTAGGTTATGTCGGGTTCGCCTGTCTGCTGGCCTACTTCCTCGTCTACCTGCGGCAGGGAGTGCATCTCATGCGGCTGGAGAAGGCCCGCGGAACCTTGTACCTCGCCCTCATTTTCAGGGCGTTTCTTGCGGATATGTCCGAGTCGCACTGGTTTTCAGTGACCAGCATCGATTTTGTGATATTCACCCTCGCGACATTTTCCTTGGCGCGCGAACTGCTATTCCACGGCTCGGCCATCCCCTCCCAGGCGGTGCGGAGCTGGCGCTCAACCTTGGCAGGCCGCAAGTCTCCGCGCCGACCCACTGCCATCTGATGTCGCCCTAGGTCCTATTGCAGGCCGAAATAGCGTTCAATCCGCGCCACGATACGATCCGCGGCGTGTCCGTCTCCATACGGATTGACCGCGTTGGCCATCGCATCATAGGCCGACGAGTCATCGAGCAGCCGGATCGCGTTCTCGACGATGCTCGTTTCTCCCGCGCCCACCAACCGCGCCGTACCTGCTTCAACACCCTCCGGACGTTCGGTGGTATCGCGCATCACCAACACCGGCTTGCCGAGCGAAGGAGCCTCCTCCTGCACGCCCCCGGAATCGGTGAGAATCAGAGTGCACCGCTGCATCAATGCGACGAAATTGCGATAGCCCTGCGGCGGAATCAGCACGATGTTCGAGACCTCACTGAGCAAACGCCTCACAGGCTGCTGCACATTGGGGTTCAGATGCACCGGATAGATGAATCGATACGTCGGATACCGCAGCGCAAGCCCACGGATGGCACGACAGATCTGTTCAAATCCATCGCCAAAGTTCTCCCGACGATGGCCTGTGATGAGCACGTAAGGCCGCGTGCACCAGTCCGGTCCGATCGCTGCGGACAGCGAGGTCTCGATCGAAGCGCCGATAGCCGGTTCTTTCTGACGGGCAAGCTCCATGAACAATGCATCTACCACGGTGTTGCCCGTCACCTCGATCGTCTCTTCGGGCACGCCCTCCCGCAACAAGGCCGCCTGGGCGGATCGGGTCGGAGCGAAATGCAGCGACACCATTTGTGAAGCCAGGCGGCGATTGAGCTCTTCCGGAAAGGGCGCGAGGATGCTGCCGGTGCGCAGCCCCGCCTCAACGTGTCCGATCGGGATGCGCCGATAAAAGCAAGCCAGAGCGGAGACCAGCACCGTCGTGGTATCGCCCTGGACCAGCGCCAAGTCGGGATGCCCCTTGTCGAGCCATCCGTCAATCCCCTGCATCAGCCTGGCGGTCAGTCCGGCGAGTGTCTGATTGGGCACCATCGTGTCGAGATCGACGTCCACGGAGAACCCAAATTCATTCGCGACCTGATGGAACATCTCCCGGTGCTGCCCGGTGCAAACCACGCGACATCGCAATCGATCATGGCGGCGCTTCAGCGCCGCGACAACCGGAGCCATCTTGATGGCTTCCGGACGCGTTCCCATGATCACATCTACGGTTTTGGGCTCGCTCACGAGACCCGCGGAGCCGTACGGAGCCGGACAATCTCGCGCGCGGCCTGCCATAAGAAGTCGGTGTTCGTACGCAGGTAGCGGCGCCACATTTTCCTGGGTTCCATCGCCAGTCGCCACGACCACTCCATGCCGATGGACTGAAGCCAGCGAGGCGCGCGGCGCACATATCCTGTCAGTACGTCAAACGTGCCGCCGACGCCCACAATCACGGGAACCCCAAGCTTCTCACGGTGGCGTTGACACCAGGCCTCCTTGAAGGGACTGGGCATGCCCACGAACAGCATGTCCGGGGCCAGACGCGCAATTTCAGCCACGATATCCTCGTGCTCCGATGGCTTGAAGTATCCGTCCCGATATCCCGCCACGCGCAGTCCTGGGTGACTGCGGCGACAATACTCCGCGAGGCTCCGGATCACTTCGGGCCTGGCACCGAGAAAGTATGCGCTGAGACCTCGTGAGGCTCCCTCCGCCAGAAGTTTCACCGTGAGATCCACCCCGGCCACTCGCTCAGGCAGGGGAACGCCGGCAAGTTTCGACACCCAGATCACCGGCACGCCGTCTGCGACGATCAAGTCTCCGCCGCGGCAGGCCGTGCGCAATTCCTCATCGGTTCTCATCATGCACAGCAGCGCTGCGTTCAACGTGATGACAGTATGGGCGACCCTGGGGCCGGAGCACCAGGCCATACACTGATCGACCGTTGCCTGCATTCCGATACGATCGAAGGGACTGTCAAGAAGCTCTATCCGACCGGCACTCATGAATTTTCGCCCTCAACCTGCCCTACTGCCCTGGAACGCCAGACCACGTCCTGCACGGCGTCGAATTTTCGCGTGGCCGCGCGCTTTCCGAGCCGCAGGCAGGCGTACTGGTAGCTGCGCAGGAACTTGCGGAACGTAAGGTCGTCGTAGCGCACCACTCCGCGCAGCGCGCTCGACAGGTATCCCCACAGCATGGCAATGCTGCCGATCAGGATTGGATGTTTGGCGAAGCGAAATATCGCGCTGGCCAGCAAGTAAACCGGTGCAGTCCCCATGAAGTACTGGCCGTAGCCAGAACGAACCCGTCCGGTCCAAATACCTTTTTGGCTCGATCCCATGGGGCGCAGATGAATGAACCTCAGCGCTTCGTCATTCACGCTCTCGGCGATCCAGCCGAGCATGCGGCACCGATGGCAATCGATGCCATCCCACATGACCTGGCGTACGAATCCTCCAATCTCGCGGAAACATTGAACCCGGTAGAACTTGGTCATTCCCACCGACATTTCGTCGCCGCAAACCTCGGGAATCAGCCCACCGGTGCGAGGGGCGATGAAATAGGGCTTCCCCGAGGTCGTGCCGAGCCGGGGATTCGCCTCCATGCGCTGCATCAGCAGTTCGAAATAGCGCGGCGGCAGATCAAGATCGAGGTCGAGCTTACAGAGGTAGTTGAATTCATCGACTGCGACGGTTTCCAAGCCTGCATAAAAGGCCTCGATGACACCGGGCCCGACGCTGCGGCGACCGCGGTTCGCTCGACGCACCACCCGCAGATATGGCATGCGGGAACGGTAGTCCTCCAGGATCGAATTCGTATCGTCGGTAGACCCATCATCGACAACGACCAAAAGCGCAGGCGGGATGCTCTGCGCCACCACACTATCGAGCGTGCGACGCATGTACTCTGCTTCATCGCGGCAGGGCGAAATCAGTACGTACCTGCGGTTTGACACTCAGACTCTACCTTGGTAGTGCAGCAATTGCAGTCACGGACATATTTTCGGGCGAGACGATATCAGAGTTCGATGCTGGACAGGTGACGCCAGGTCATTTCCGTGAACTGCGCCGAACTGGCTGTCGGGCGTTCGTATAGGACTTAATAATCCCGGTCTAGTGACGTCTATCGCAGCCGTTGCCGAGATGGACCCGAAGAATCGATTTTCTCTCGCTTTAGTGAAATAGTAATATAGGATTGGCGGTCGGGCAGCGGGCTAATTTTTTTTAGGTTTTTCGGAGGTTTAGGCGTGTCAAGTCGCTCGGTCACCGTAAAATCCGGGCTCTGGGCGTTTATTTGCTCAGTTTGCTGCTTGGCTGTGTGTGCAGCGCAATCGGCGGGTTCGAGCGACCCGACACCGCCGGCCAATCCCCCCCCGCGAATCATCCAACTCGGACCCGGCGACAGCGTCGGCATTCAAGTCTACGGCCAGGCCGACATGACGACGGTTGTCTATGTGTCCGACGATGGAACGATTCCCGTGCCTCTCGCCGGACCTGTCCAAGTCAGCGGGCTGTCGCCCGCGGAAGCCGCCAAAAGAATTGAAAAGGCGCTGAAGGACGGAAAATTTTTAATCGATCCGCACGTCACCCTCACCGTCACGGTATCGAGGAGCCAAAGGGTCAGCGTTTTGGGGCAAGTGGGGCGTCCAGGTCAATACCCGATTGACGCAAACACGACGATATTCGATCTTCTCGCGTTGGCGGGGGGCCCCTTGGATACCGGTTCGGAGGATATATTCCTGCTGCGCGCCGATGCGAGCGGGACTGTGCAGCGCCATCCGATCAATCTCAAGGGATTGGAGAAGGCTAACGGCGTGATTCCGGGGCAGACTCTGCGGGGCGGCGACTCCATACTGGTACCGCGGGCCGAGCAGTTCTATATCTATGGCGAAGTTGCCACGCCGAACAAATACCGGGTTGAACCGGACATGACGGTCATTCAGGCGATTGCGCGCGCCGGAGGCGTGACGCCTCGCGGCAGTGAACGGCGCGTCGAAATCAAGCGCATGGTCGGGGGCAAGTACGTCACCGTGAAGGCCAAATTGAATGATCCGGTCAAGGCCGATGACGTCCTTCATGTGAAGGAGAGCATCTTTTGAGAGAATTTCGAAATCTGCCCGTGCTCACGGCGGTGCGCGCCGAGCCTGTGCCTCAGGACCAGCTGCCTGCCATCGACCAGGATTCGGAGTCCCCGGGCCTGTCGCTCGCGCAGCTATGGGCGATCGCGCACGCTCACCGGTGGCAGACAGTCATGATCGCGGCAGTGATTGTGATCCTGACGGCCGGAATCGCCAAATTCATTCCCAAGACCTATGCCGCAACGGCAACTCTGATGGTGAACTACGAAAACAACGATCCGTTGGCGGCGAGGGGAATTCAAACCGGGCCCGTGCCGGCGTATATCTCGACTGAAATGGAATTGATGCAGAGCAGCGCGGTGCTGCTTCCGGTTGTCGACAAGCTCAATCTCACGGCCAACCAGAACTACGCAAGCGGCTACCGCAGTGGCGCCGGCGAGCTTCGGGATTGGGCCAAGGATGCCTTGAGCAAAGGTCTCGAGGTCGAACAAGGCCGTTACGGCAGTCAGTTGATCTATGTCACCGCGTCGGCGCGCGATCCGATGCTTGCCGCGTCGATCGCAAACGGAGTCGCCGATGTTTATTTGGAGCAGCAACGTCAGCGGGTCCATGGCCCGGCATCGGAACGGGCGAAGAACTATGCCGCAGAACTCGCCGAGCTCAAACACAAAGTGAGCATCGCGCAGGATGCGGTAACCGCTTTCAGGCAAAAATCCGGCGTGACCGATGACGCGGGGCAGACGAGCACTGTCGAGGGAGACTTGCTCACAAGTCTCGAACAACGTTACCAGGAAGCGCAAAATCAACGCCGCGCCGCGGAAGTAGCGGCAAACGCCGATCGAGCGAGCAACCGGGCGGTGGCGGCTTCGACTCTCATTCAGGGCCTGAAATCGCAGCTCCACGACCAAGCCACCAAGCTGGCTCAGTTGCGCTCGACCATGGGGTCGGCGCATCCCAAGGTCATTGAACTCGAGAATCAGATCGCCGCAACGCGCAAAGCTTTGAACGATGAAATTGCGGCTAGCGGCAACAACGCTTCGTCCGATCTGGTCGCGGCGAGGCAACTCGAGCAAAAACTTGCCGCCGCGGTGCAAGAACAGCGCGCCAAGGTTCTCGCGGTTCGAAAACTGCAGGATGAGGGCACGAAGTACGTGCTCGAACTGGAGTCCGCGCAGTCGGTGTATAAGCGCGCCTTGGACGGATACGACCAGATCATGTTCGCCTCGGGCGGGCACGATACCAACGTGCATCTCATCAGTCCCGCAGTGCCGGCCATGAAGGCGATCAAACCCAACAGGATCAAGCTGCTATTGCTCGGGATACTTGCCGGCCTGGCGGCCGGTTTGGGGGCACCGTTCGCCTATGAACTGGTCTTCGATCGGCGCGTGCGTTGCCGCGACGACTTCGAGCGCGGCTTCGGTGTACCCGTCTTGAGCGAATTCGATCCCATCGATTTCGCCGGGAGCGCAGCGTGAGCGCACCGTATTCCAAGGAGGCGCTGGACGCTGAGTCGAGCGGAGCGGACCTCGATTTGAGATCCGCCCTGATTTCACGATTTAAACTGTCGCCGGAGAAGGCCAGGGCCGTCCAAAATTTGATGCCTCAAGAGTCCTTGAGCTTCGTCGATGCAGCGTTGCGCCTCGGTTTCATCACACAAGAACAAATCGATGATGCCCTGGTTTGGGCAAAGCGCCGCCATAGAGAGAGTGACGGCCTGGTCGAGACGGCACTGCGCAAGATTGCCGACGACCACCAGGTAGTACTGGCTCAGGGTGAAATGGTAAAGCCCGGCGTGCAACTCATCTTGGCGCATGACCCGGACAATCCACGCAGCGAGAAGATTCGCGCGCTGCGCACCGAGTTGCTGTTGCTGAGCGAAGCCAGCAGCCAGGCCAACAGCATCGCCTTGTTGAGCGCAAGTGCAGGTGAGGGCCGGTCTCAATTGGCGGCAGAACTTGCGATCTCATTCTCTCAGCTCGGCAGGCGCACCTTGCTGGTCGATGCCGACCTGCGCCAGCCCAAACAGCATATTCTGTTCGGCTCGACCAACGAAAACGGCCTCGGCGAGGCGATCTCACGCAATCAGAAGGCGTGGTTTCATCCGGTCAATGGACTACCGCAACTGTCGCTGTTGACCGCGGGCGCGCTTCCACCCAATCCATTGGAACTGCTGTCGGACGGCCGATTCTCGAGAATTCTGCAGGATTGGCGCAAGTCCTTTGAATTCGTCATTTTGGACACCCCGCCGATCAAGGATTACGCGGACGGCCTGGCGATCGCCACGCTGGCCGGCAGGGTTATCGTCGTGTCTCGCGGTCAACATACCTCCTATGTCGAGACGCGCGCCATGTTGCGTCGCCTCGCGGCCACGCAATCGCAAATACTCGGCGCCGTGATCAATCACTTTTAGTCTCGGCAGGCCGTGTAGTCGGGTCCGCCCTCAGCGTGCCGGCGGAGCCGGTTTTTTTGCCAACACTTGGATGCCGATTATCGTTCCCGAATAGCTGAAAAATCCGTCGCTCGACGTTCGGCGCTGATAATTCGCGTACGGCTGGATCAACAACCACCGCCTGGCCTGATAATTCAATTTGAACGTAGCCGCGGGACTTCTGTCCCGTCGCCCAAGTACATTCACCCCGGGTATGGTTTGTCCGGTGAAATCCGACCAAACCTCTTGAAATCCAATGGACATTCCGGTCTTGTACGTCGGCTGATAATTGAGCGTGAGGCTTGCCGTCGAATCCAACTCCGAGCCGCCCGCTCCGATATAGCTGTTGACGGCCCTCATGTAGTTGACTTGAATCGATGTCTTACCGCTGAATCGCCGCAAATAGCCGACTTTGCCGGTGATGGCGGAAATATTCCCCTGGTTCAAACCTTGGTCGCGCTGCGTATGGCCGACCGAGCCGTCGAATGAGGACAGCCCGGTTGCCGCATAAGCCGCCGTCAAGGCGACATCGGTTTGAGTGTAGGTACCCACCAACGGGGCGTTGCGAAATTTGCCGTCGATATAATCGGCGGAAATGCCGTACGTGAGATTTGAAAAGCCAAGATACTTCAATGATGCGAGGCCTGTGGTCTCGGCGAGGCCGTAGTGCGGGAAACCCTGCACCGGTGCGTCAAGATCATGGTGGTCGACGCCCGTTTCCAGCCGCCACTCAGGCGAGAGGTGGAAGTTGAATTTACCGATCGCATGCCGTTCCAAGTTGATCGCAAGCGCCGTCTGCGTATCGCGATTCGCGAATGACGCCATGTAGCGCTCAAAGCTGCCGAGGAAGGTGCCATCGAAAGCGCTGAGCAGCTTCCAATCGAGCCCGGCTTTCGCCAAGTATTCGTAGTGGCTCAACTCAGCGAAATGATCGTATTTGAAATAGCGGCCTTCGAGAGTGCTGTACAGCCGTTGCCGGTCCCACAGGTAGTCTTCTTCAAAGCCTACGATGGTCCTGAGGTCCGAGTCGCTGAGCCTTGTGTCGCCGTTGGCCGCAAACGCCGCCGCGGAATTTGGCAGTGCGAATACGTTGCTGTTGTGTTCGTATTGCTCGCTTGCGTAGGGTAGAAAGACCGATCCGCCGTAGGCGCTTGCCGCTGCCCCAATGCCGAAGAGCAACGGCAGCGACAACGCGCGCCAGCGCTTATCGAGCCCGATCATTTTCGAGTGACCCTGCATACCTCCCCCCAAGTACGCACAATGCTTCAACATTGTACCAGTACTATATTATACGAGTACTATATATTAATAGAATCAAATATTTACAAGGTCTTTGAAAGGCCGCTTATAGCGGCGATTCTTCCCTTCGCCCGCCGCTCGTTCCCGTCGTAATGCCAAGAGCCCATGGCTCGCGCTGCACCATGTCAAAACGTCGCGCCGCCCGGCCGCTGCCGTACCGACACCGACGCAAACTCCCCTCGTTACGCGAAAGATGCGCAACAGGAATCGGCTGCCGGCGAAAACTGTGCATCGATTATCGATATCCCAACACCATTGTCACCGAGAACGAAATAGCCATCAATCCTGCAAGCGTGGAGTATCATGAAACGTAACATTCAGATTGCTTAGTCGCGCGAGCTTGTCAAACGCCGGCATTCCCAAGGAGACTCGCGTGAACCAGTTCAAGTCAGACCGCATGATGGTGCGTCCTACGGGACCCACCTCCACCGACGATCCCATGATGGATTTTCGCGCTCGCTTGGTGCATCAGCAGGCCGAGGCCGCGGAGCGGCGCCGCATGGATCTGGCGGAACAATCCTCCCGCTTGAAGACGGCCGAAGAACGCATTCGGATCTGGGAGCGCATTCACGAAGTCACGTTGCCCAAGGACCCGGCGCACCGGCTCGTCGACATCATCGCCGCCAATACCGGACTCGCGGACAGCGATGTGCGCGACGAGCAGCAGCGCCGCGCCGGCCTTCGGGCTGCTGTCTAAGCCTACTCGAGGTATTTGGCGGGCGTCTTCAGCCGAATTTCCTCGCGCGTCACACCCGGCGCGAGCTCGGTCAGTTTGAACAGATCCGCGCGCGTCGGCCGTTGAAAGACCCCCAACTCGGTGATCACGACATCGACGCAGTTTGCGCCCGTCAGCGGCAGTTCACAGCGGGCCTTGAATTTCGGCTCGCCGTCCTTCGATGTGTGCTCCATGACGACGACGACGCGCTTGACCCCGGCGACCAGGTCCATCGCGCCGCCCATGCCTTTGACGACTTTCCCGGGCACCATCCAATTGGCCAGATCGCCGTTCTGTGCGACTTCCATCGCACCGAGGATGGCCAGGTTGATATGGCCGCCGCGAATCATCCCAAAGCTGTCGGCCGAGGAGAAATACGAGCTCATCGGCAGCGCGGTTACCGTCTGCTTGCCCGCATTCACCAGATCCGGATCTTCTTCGCCATCATAGGGAAAGGGCCCGATCCCCAACATGCCGTTCTCGGACTGCAACACCACTTTCATGCCCGGCGGAATGTAATTCGCCACCAGCGTGGGAATGCCGATCCCCAAGTTCACGTAGAAGCCGTCCTGCAGCTCACGCGCCGCGCGTGCGGCCAGATCATCACGCGACCACGGCACGGGAACCCTCCGCATGCTTGCGCACCGTGCGCTTTTCGATCAGCTTCTCGTAGGACGCGCCTTGAATGATGCGATTCACGAAAATCCCCGGCGTGTGGATGTGGTCCGGATCGAGCGTCCCCACCGGCACCAATTCCTCGACCTCCGCCACGGTGATGTGCCCGGCGGTCGCCATGTTGGGATTGAAATTGCGCGCCGTTTTGCGATAGACCAGGTTGCCTTCGGTATCGCCCTTCCAGGCCTTGACCAGGGAGAGATCGGCAACGAGCCCGGTTTCGAGCACATAGGTCTCGCCATCGACGATGCGCTGCTCCTTGCCCTGCGCAACCATGGTGCCCGCGCCGGTCTTGGTGAAGAAGGCATAGATGCCCGCGCCTCCCGCTCGAATGCGCTCGGCGAGGGTCCCCTGCGGATTGAATTCGAGCTGCAACTCGCCCGCCAAATACTGCCGCTCGAATTCCTTGTTCTCCCCGACGTAGGAAGAAATCATCTTGCGGATCTGGCGCGTCTCCAGCAGCAGGCCGAGCCCGGCGCCGTCAATTCCGGCGTTGTTGGAAATCACGGTCAGGCCACCCACGCCGCAATCGCGCAGGGCGCTAATGAGCTTTTCCGGGATTCCGCACACGCCGAAGCCGCCGCACATGAGCGTCATCCCGTCCTTGACCACGCCCTGCAGCGCCGCGGCCGCATCGGGATACACTTTGGAATTCGGGTTCATCAGTAGCGGTACTGGTCCACCTTGTACGGACCGTGCTTGTTCACGCCGATATAGGTCGCCTGCACGTCGGTGAGCTCGGTCAGCTGCGCGCCCAGCTTCGAGAGCTGCAGGCGCGCCACTTTCTCGTCAAGATGCTTCGGCAGCACGTACACGCCGACGGGATACTTCTTGGTGTTGGCAAACAATTCGATTTGCGCGAGCACCTGATTCGCGAACGAGGAGCTCATCACGTAGGACGGGTGCCCGGTACCGCATCCCAAGTTCACCAAGCGGCCTTCCGCGAGCAGAATGATGCGCTTGCCGTCCGGAAAAATCACGTGATCGACCTGGGGCTTGATGTTCTCCCAGGTATGGCGGCGCAGCGCTGCCACCTCGATCTCGTTGTCGAAGTGGCCGATGTTGCAGACGATGGCCTGATCCTTCATGCGCTGCATGTGATCGTGCGTAATGACGTGGAAATTGCCGGTGGCCGAGACGAAAATATCCGCCTTGTCGCAGGCGTAGTCCATCGTGACCACCCGATAGCCTTCCATCGAGGCCTGCAGCGCGCAGATCGGATCGATTTCAGTCACCCACACCTGCGCCGAGAGTGCGCGCAGCGCCTGGGCCGAGCCCTTGCCGACATCGCCGTAACCGCAGACCACGGCGACCTTGCCGGCAATCATGACGTCGGTGGCGCGCTTGATGGCGTCGACCAAGGATTCGCGGCAGCCGTACAAATTGTCGAACTTCGACTTGGTGACCGAATCATTCACGTTGAAGGCCGGGAAGGCGAGCTGTCCTTCCTTCGCCATCTGATACAGCCGCTTCACGCCCGTCGTGGTCTCTTCGGTCACGCCCTTGATCTTGGCGAGGCGCGTCGAGTACCACTTCGGATCCCCCTTGAGTTTGGCCTTGATGGCCGCGAACAGAAATTCCTCCTCTTCGCTGCCCGGCTTGCCGATGAGCGCAGAGTCCTTTTCGGCCTTGGCGCCCAGATGCAGCAGCAGGGTCGCATCGCCGCCGTCGTCCAGAATCATGTTGGAGTGTCCGCCATCCGGCCACTCGAAGATTCGGTGCGTGTAGTCCCAGTACTCGGCCAAGGTCTCGCCCTTCACCGCAAACACCGGCGTGCCGCCGGCGGCGATTGCGGCCGCGGCATGATCCTGGGTCGAGTAAATATTGCAGGACGCCCAGCGCACTTGGGCGCCCAAGGCGTTCAAGGTTTCGATGAGCACGGCGGTTTGGATGGTCATGTGCAAGGACCCCGTGATGCGCGCGCCGCGCAGGGGCTGCGTGGCGGCGAACTCCTTGCGAATCGCCATGAGCCCGGGCATCTCGGTTTCGGCAATGTTGATTTCCTTGCGTCCCCAGTCCTTGAGCTTGAGATCCTTGACGATAAAATCGGCCTGAGGCTTGATTGCTGCATTCATGACGATCGACTCCTGGAAATTCTTCAAAAAACGGCCTAGGCTGCGCGCGTTGCTTTCAGTTCGGCGCCGAGCGTTGCCGCCTTGTCGGTGCGCTCCCAGGTAAATTCCGGTTCCTTGCGGCCGAAGTGGCCGTACGCGGCGGTCTTCTGATAAATGGGGCGCGCCAAATCCAACATTTCACGCAAGCCGAATGGGGTGAGATCAAAATGCGCCCGCACCAGCTGCGTCAAGCGCGCGTCGGAAAGTTTTCCGGTGCCGAAGCTCTCCACCATGATCGAGGTGGGTTCGGCGACGCCGATGGCGTAAGAAACTTGAACTTCGCAGCGGTCGGCCAAGCCCGCCGCGACGATGTTCTTGGCCACGTAGCGCGCCGCGTAGGCCGCGGAGCGATCGACCTTGGAAGGGTCCTTGCCCGAGAATGCGCCGCCGCCGTGGCGTGCGAACCCGCCGTAGGTGTCGACGATGATTTTGCGTCCCGTGAGCCCGCAATCGCCCACCGGTCCGCCGATCACGAAGCGGCCCGTGGGATTGATGTGATACTTGGTGCGCTTGTCGAGCCATTTGGCCGGCAACACCGGCTTGAGGATTTCTTCCATCACCGCTTCGCGTAATTGCTTGGTGCTGATGTCATCCGAATGCTGCGTCGAGAGCACCACGGCTTCGAGGCCGACGGGCCGATCATTTTCGTAGCGCAACGTGACCTGGCTCTTCGCATCCGGCCGCAACCAGGGCAGCTTGCCGCTCTTGCGCACCTGGGCTTGGCGCTTGACGAGGCGATGCGCCAGGGTGATCGGCGCAGGCATCAACACGTCGGTTTCGTTGGTGGCATACCCGAACATCAGGCCCTGGTCCCCCGCGCCCTGCTTGCGCTCGTCCTTGCGATCGACGCCCTGCGCGATGTCCGGCGATTGCTTGCCGATGATGTTGAGAACCCCGCAGCTCGCGCCGTCGAAGCCCATGTCCGAGGTGTCGTAGCCGATGTCCAACACCGTCTTGCGCACCAGCGCCTCGACGTCCACCCACGCACTGGTGGTGACCTCGCCGGCCACGATCACCACGCCGGTTTTCACCAGCGTTTCGCAGGCCACGCGCCCGCGCGGATCGGCCGCCAGAATGGCGTCGAGGACGGCATCCGAGATCTGGTCCGCGACCTTGTCGGGATGGCCTTCCGAGACCGATTCTGAAGTGAATGAGAAACTTCTGCTCATGGCGCTAATTCCTTGAAATTTATCCGAAATTATCCCGATACCGTTGACCAAACTCGGTCCGGGTAAAGCGGTGATTCTGGGGCCCTCGCGACTCGATCTTGATCGCGCCCATCAGCGAGGCCGTCCTGCCGATGGTTTCCCAATCCAGGCCCCGCATCAATCCGTGAATTAGACCAGCCCGATAGGCATCCCCGCAACCGGTGGGATCGATAACTGCGGTGGGCTTGGCACTTGGGATGGTCAAGGTCCGTCCGCCGGTATAGATCACGGACCCGGCCGATCCCATTGTCACGATCAAGGCCTCCACCTGCGACGCGACCTCGGCGACGGTGAGTCCGGTTTTCTGCTGCAGCAGGCCCCATTCGTAGTCGTTCAAGGTCACCCAGCGCGCTTGGCGAACGAAGGTCTTCAATTCCTCGGCGCCAAACATGGGCATCCCCTGACCGGGGTCGAAGATAAAGGGGATCGAGGCCGCCTCGAATTGCGCCGCGTGGTCGATCATGGCCTGACGGCCGTCCGGTGCCACGATGCCGAGCGTGAAACCGGAACCGGCGTCGGCCACGTTATTCAGATGCGCGTGCTGCATGGCGCCGGGATGAAAGGCCGTGATCTGATTGTCGTCCAGATCCGTGGTGATGAAGGCCTGCGCCGTGAATGTGTCCTCTACCTGACGGATGTGTTCGACCGACAAACCCTGCGCGACCATGCGTTCCCGGTAGGGCGCAAAATCGTGACCGACGGTCGCCATGGCGACGCCGCGATCCCCCAGCAAGTTGAGCCCGTACGCGATATTCGCGGCACAGCCGCCGAATTCGCGCCGCATGTCCGGCACCAGGAACGACACGTTCAAGGTGTGGAGCTTGCCCGGGAGGATGTGGTTTTTGAATCGGTCTGGAAATACCAAAATCGTGTCATAGGCCACGGAACCGCAAATCAATGCCGCCGGTTCCTTCGGAAATTTTTGCGCCATCCGACACCTTGGGTGAGATCAAACCGCTATTCTACTGCCAGTCGCACCTCGAAGTTTGTTATGAAAAGGTCACGAATCTGACGCTCGGCCGTCAAATCTTGGGTCATTGGGACGGCGCCGCCGGCTATGAGTGGCTGGTGACCAATGGCTTGGGCGGCTACGCATGCGGCACCGTGGCGCTCGCCAACACCCGCCGCTATCACGCGTTTCTCATGGCGAGCCTTGCTCCGCCCGTGCAGCGCACGTTGCTGGTCGCCAAGATCGATCTGCGCGTCGAGTATCTGGGACAGGAGACCGATCTGACGGCAAATGAATTCGCCGGCGGCGCGATCAGCCCACAGGGATTTGTGCACCTGGAATCCTTTGCGGTTCTCGAGGGCATTCCCACCTGGCGCTTCGCCGTGGCCGATGCGCTGTTGGAGTTGCAGATTTTCATGGCGCAGGGCGCCAACACCAGTTACCTGCGCTTGGAATTATTGAGGAACACCGCGCCGCTACGCGTCACGCTCAAGCCCTATGTCGCCTATCGCGACTACCACGTCCATGGACACGGCGCACAGCCCTTCGAGCTGGAATCCGGCGTGGATCAATGCTGCATTCGGGCGGCCGCCTCGGCTCGCCCTTTTCGCCTCCTCATCACCCATGGCCGGTTCGCGGCGGCGCCCACCTGGTACTGGAATTTCTGGCACCGCGAGGAAGCGCAGCGCGGACTCGATGCGTCGGAGGATTTATTTTTCCCCGGCAGCTTCTGCGCCGAGATCGAGACGCGCGAGCCGGTCTTCCTCATCGCCACCGCAGAAGCTAAGCCGCCGCCCGCAGGAAGCGAGGTCCTGAAGTCGATTCACACCGACGCCAAAATCCTGGCCGCCCGCCTGCCCAAGAGCGCGCCGGCATGGGTTCGCACGCTGGCCAGTGCATCGGATCAATTCATCGTGCGCCGGGGCGCGGCCGGCACCGCGACGGCCAGCATCATCGCCGGCTATCCCTGGTTTGCGGACTGGGGCCGCGACACCATGATTTCCCTGCCCGGGCTCGCCACCGCGTTGGGCCGCTACGACATTGCGGCCAATATCCTCAAGACGTACGCCGCCTGCGTCGATCGCGGCATGCTGCCGAACCGCTTTGCGGATGGCGGCGAGGCCCCGGAATACAACACCGCGGATGCGGCGCTGTGGATGTTTCATGCGCTGGAGGACTACCTGCAGGCCAAGCCGAACCCTGAGCTGCTCGCCCACTTGTTTCCCACGCTGGTGTCGATCATTCACGCGCACGTCGATGGCACGCGCTTTGGCATTCATGTCGATGCGCAAGACGGGCTCTTGCATGCCGGTGAAGCGGGAACGCAACTGACCTGGATGGATGCCAAGCATGGCGATGAGGCATTCACGCCGCGCGCGGGCAAGCCGGTCGAGCTCAACGCGCTCTGGCTCAACGCGCTGAACGTCATGCTTCGGTGCGCCGGCCGCATGCACAATGTGAACGAGAAGCGCTTTTGCGAGTCGCTGCTGGAGCGGGCGAGCAAGAGCTTTGGACGCTTCTGGAACGAGGCGCGCCAATGTCTCTACGATGTCATCGATGTGGACGGCACCGGCGCGCACGATGATTCGATCAGGCCCAATCAAATTCTGGCCGTCGCCCTGCCCTACTGCGCGCTGCCGCTTGCCCAAATGCGCGCGGTCGTGCAGCGATGCCGCCGGGATCTTCTGACCAGCTACGGGCTGCGCACCTTGAGCCCGAGCGATCCAAAATACCTCGGATCGTATGCCGGTGATCCTCGGTCGCGCGACGCTGCCTACCACATGGGCACCGTGTGGGCATGGCTGCTCGGGCCCTACGCTCGCGCTCATTTCAGGGTGCATGGCGACGCGCGCCTCGCACAGTCCCTGCTCGAGCCCATTGCGCAGCATTTGCACAGCGCCTGCGTAGGCTCGGTCAGCGAGATTTTCGACGGTGACGCACCTCACACTGCGCGGGGCTGCTTCGCGCAGGCCTGGAGCGTCGCGGAGATTCTGCGCTCATGGATCTATCTTGAGCGCAAGATCTCGAAGGCGTCAGGAAACCCAGTATGAACATCGAGCGAGAACGGCTGCTCGCCAATATGCCCGGCCCCGACGGCTGGAAGCACTGGGGGCCGTACTTGAGCGAGCGCCAATGGGGCACGGTGCGGGAGGACTACAGTCCCGGCGGCACCGCCTGGGAGTACTTTCCGCACGAACATGCGCGCAGCCGCGCCTACCGGTGGGGCGAGGATGGCATCGCCGGCTTGAGCGACGCGGAACAATTGGTGTGCCTATCGCTCTCCCTGTGGAACGGCGCCGATCCCATCTTGAAGGAGCGGTTGTTCGGCTTGAGCAACGCCGAGGGCAATCACGGCGAGGACGTGAAGGAACATTATTTTTATCTGGATGCGACGCCCACGCATTCCTACTTGAAGATGCTCTATAAATACCCGCACCGGGCATTTCCCTACGCGGACCTGGTCGAGCAGAACGCCCGGCGCGGCACCGAGGCGCCGGAATACGAATTGTTGGACACCGGCATCTTTGCGGAGAATCGCTATTTCGACGTGTTCGTCGAATACGCCCAAGCCGAGCCTGGGGACATTCTCATGAAGATTACCGTGTGCAATCGCGGCCCGACCGCGCTTCTGCATCTGATACCGCAATTGGTATTGCGCAACACCTGGAGCTGGGAACCCGGCGCCGAGAAGCCGCAACTCAGCGCGGCCGCGGACGGTGCGATCGCGGTGGAGGGCTTGGGCGTGAGCCGCCTGTACCATGACGGCAGTGCCGAGGTGCTGTACACCGAAAATGAAACGAATTCACCGCGGCTGTGGAACTACGGGAAGGAAGGCTACTTCAAGGACGCCTTCCACGAGCGCATCGTCGGGGGGCAGGTGGGCCGCGTCAACCCCGCGCGCCAAGGCACCAAGGCAGGCGTGTGGTATCAGTCCCTGATCCCGGGCGGCGGCCGGCGGGAATTTCGCCTGCGCTTATCCAGGCGCACCGTCGCGAAGCCCTTTCAGGAATTCGATGCGACGCTGTCGCTGCGGCAGCGCGAGGCGGATGCCTACTATGCGGACCTGCAACAAGACATGGCCTCGGCGGATGAGCGCGCGGTGCAGCGTCAGGCATTCGCCGGACTGATCTGGAACAAGCAGTTCTACCATCTCGATGTGCATCGATGGCTGAAGGGCGATACCGGTCAACCGCGCCCGCCGGGCCCGCACCGGCACGGCCGCAACGCCGATTGGCACACTCTGAACACTGCCGACATCCTCTCGATGCCCGACAAGTGGGAGTACCCCTGGTATGCCTCCTGGGATCTGGCGTTTCACTGCATACCGTTCGCATTGATCGATTCCGCGTTCGCCAAGCATCAACTGGTCCTGCTCACGCGCGAATGGTACATGCACCCCAACGGCCAAATTCCCGCGTACGAATGGGCCTTCAGCGACGTCAATCCGCCCGTGCATGCCTGGGCGGCCTGGCGCGTGTACCAAATCGACCGCAAGCATCATGCCGGCAAGGGCGATTTGGAATTTCTCGAGCGCGTGTTTCACAAGCTCATGCTGAATTTCACCTGGTGGGTCAATCGCAAGGACAACCAGGGCCGCAATATCTTCCAGGGCGGATTCTTAGGGCTAGACAACATCGGCGTCTTCGACCGCAGCGCGCAGTTGCCGACCGGGGGCTACATCAACCAATCCGACGGCACCAGCTGGATGGCCATGTATGCACTGAACCTGATGCGCATCGCCCTGGAACTTGCACAGCACAATCATGTGTACGAAGACATCGCCAGCAAATTCTTCGAGCATTTCCTGGGGATAGCCCAGGCGATGAGCTGCATGATGAGCGATGATGTGGGTCTGTGGGACGATGAAGATCAATTCTTCTATGACGTTCTGTGTCTGCCCAACAATGAGCGGGTGCGCTTGCGCATCCGCTCCATGGTCGGCTTGATCCCGCTGTTTGCGGTTGAGACCCTCGAGCCGGAATTGCTGCAACGCCTGCCGGGATTTCGGCGGCGCCTGGAATGGTTCCTGAAGCATCGGCCGGATCTGGCCGGCTTGGTGTCGCATTGGCAGTCGCCGGGCCGCGGCGAGCGCCGGCTGTTGTCGCTGCTGCGCGGCCATCGCATGAAAAAGCTGCTGAGGCGCATGCTGGACGAAACCGAATTTCTCTCCGACTACGGCGTGCGGGCGCTGTCGAAGTGGCATCTCGAGCATCCCTTCGAGCTGCAGGTGGGCCACGTGAATGAGTCGGTGCGCTACACGCCGGCCGAGTCGGAATCCCGGCAGTTCGGCGGCAACTCCAACTGGCGCGGGCCCATCTGGTTCCCGATGAATTTCCTCATCATCGAGTCGCTGCAGAAGTTCCATCACTACTATGGCAAGGACTTCACCGTGGAGTGCCCGACCGGATCGGGACACTTTTTGACCCTCGATCAGGTTGCCGCCGAACTGGCACGGCGCATGTCGCGCATCTTCTTGAAAGACGACATGGGAGAGCGGCCCGTGCTGCGCCACCAGCCGCAATTGCAATCGGACCCGCATTACCGCGACTACATTCCGTTCTACGAATATTTTCACGGCGACACCGGACGCGGCGTCGGCGCCTCACATCAGTCGGGGTGGACCTCGCTCATCGCGAAGCTGCTCATGCCGCGGGCGCATGAGTAGCGCGGTCCAGGAAAGCCAAGAGCTCCCGCGCTTGGTCCTTGCCACGCTGCCGGTGGGCGTTGCGGTGACCGATCGCGCCGGCGACATCGTTCTCGCCAATGCGGCGTCGAAGCTCATCTGGGGCAACAGGATGATCGTCTCGGGCCGCGAACGATGGGCACAAACCAAGGCCTCTTGGCATGACTCGGGCAAGCGCATTGCGCCGACCGAGTGGGCCTCAGTGCGGGCCCTCTCGGAGGGGATAACCAGTTTGAATGAGTTGATTGATATCGAGACGTATGATGGCCAGCGGAAGACCAGAACTCATCGGCACCCATCCGCAACGCTGACGGCCTGATCGTGGGGGCCGTCATCGTCAATGAGGATGTCACTGAGCGAGTGCGTGCGGAGAACGCGCTTCGTCGAGCCACCGACCGCTCGCAACATCTTTCTCGCCGATTGCTGTCAGTTCAGGAGGAAGAGCGCCGCCACCTGTCGCGCGAATTACACGACGAATTTGGACAAATGTTGGCCGGCATTACGATGCATTTGCAGGCGGCCCAGGGCCTAGCGGGCGACACCGCGCGTTCGCGCCTCGAAGAGTGCGTTGTCCTCCTTCAGCATGCCGGCGCTCAATTGCGTCGCTTGGTGCTCGAGCTGCGTCCAACGATGCTGGAGTCGGACGGTCTGGCGCCGACCTTGAGGCAGCTTGCGGACCAACACGAGCAGCGCACCGGCATGGCGACCCAAGTTGTGGGACATCTCAACGATGTACCCAGAGATCTCGCGATTGCCTGCTTCCGTGTAGCTCAGGAGGCTTTGACCAACGTGATGCGGCATGCACGGGCACAGCATGTCTGGATCGAGCTGAGCCAGACAGACGGCACACTGGAGCTGGTAGTTCGCGATGACGGCGTGGGGTTCGACGTAACAACAACTCTCGACCGGGCCGAACGTCACGACCATCTCGGTCTGTTGGGGATGAAGGAGCGGGTACAGATTCTCGGCGGCGGCCTTGAAGTCCGTTCGGAACCGGGGCATGGGACCCGTATCCGCATTTGGCTTCCCCCTAGTTCACTGTGGCATCTCGAGCATCCCTTCGAGTGAAGGTGGGCCACGTGAATGAGTCAGTGCGAGTGAGGTCCCCAGCAAGTACGTACCGCAGATCAAGGCTTTGATTTGCTCCGTGCCACCAATTTGTCAAACTCGTCCAGCATATCGGAGGTGCTCATGGCAGTAGCGAACTCGCTGACCCACTGCCGAACGGTAGCAATGTCGGCCTCGGGATGCGCAGCAAGCAGGCCTTCGATGTCCTGCAGATCCTTCGGCCGCTGAGCAACGGCCTTCATGATGAGCAGATCCTCGACGCGCGGCAAGCGCACGCGCAGGCCGCCGATATCGTGAATCTTGCTGTTATCGATTGCCGCCCGCTCAAACGACAACCCGCCAAATGTAACGTCGATGTCGATCCCAGACTCTACATGCCTCATCAGAAGGACGCGGCTTCGGCGCGCGAAGTCGAGCGGGCTCTCAATCCGTGGAAGGATCCCGTAGAGGGCTGCGCTGGATACCGCATCGGCCCACTCCCCTTCAGGAAGGATTGCGAGGGCATCGACATCTTGGGTCAGACGCGGTTGACCTAAAATCGAAGCAGCGACTCCACCGATGATCATGGACGGCACCCCCGTGGCATCCAGCCACTTCATCAGGTCGATGAGCGCGGCCAGCAGGGTTGCCGGGACGCGTTCAACCACCCAATACCTGCCGAAGCCGATCCCATCGATCACGAACGAGCTGCACACCGTTCTCACGTTCCGGATCCACTGTAAAAAGACCGCGCGACGCCATTAGAGCTGATAACTGACGCAGCTTGATGTCCATGGAAGTGCGGCGCAGCTCGATGAGTTCGATCTCTTTAACCAATGCCCAACGATTGCAGTAAGCCTGGGCTTCTGCAGGGGTTATTGCGGCCATAAACTTAATCATACTCCTGGACGACGGATCAATGGCGGCCGCCGCAAGGGGAAGGCACCCATGTTTTTGGTAGTTCGCGTGAACCATCTATATAGAGTTGGCACTGATACACTGATGGTCACGCGATACTCCTTCAAGCCAGCTCCGTGGACTCTACTACTCAATGGTTTGGCGCTGATGGCGCCGCGCTAACGCCGACGCTGGTTCTATTGCCGGGCTTGGACGGCACCGGCAAGTTGTTTGCCAATTTCTTAAGAGCCCTGGACGGGTCGCTGAGCACCCAGGTGGTGGCGTATCCACCCGCGGCCCCGTTGGGCTATGACGAGCTCGAGGCCCTCGTGCGAGCGGCGTTACCCACTGGTCGGCCCTTCGTGCTTCTCGGTGAATCTTTTTCGGGCCCCCTGGCCATTCGCATCGCCGCGCGGCCGCCGCCTGGTCTTATAGGCCTCATCCTGTGCGTTACCTTCGCCAGCAACCCCTTCCCTAAATTGGCGTGGGCACGGCGGCTCGCGGCTTTCCTTCCCTTGAAGTCCCTGCCGCGTTGGATGCGAGCGCCGCTGATGTGGGGATCGGCATCGCCGTCCAAAGCTCCACGCCAATCGGAGCGTGCGATGGCGGGCGTGGCCGCCGCGGTCATTCGACGCCGGATTGCCGAACTGCTCGCCGTCGATGAAACCGCGGCGCTCGGGCAAATCTCGTTACCGACGTTGGTGTTATGCGCAACGCGCGACCGAGTGGTGTCCAAGGCCGCCACGATGAGAATCATGCGCGGCATTCGGCATGCTCGGCGGGTCGACATCGATGGGCCGCATCTGCTGCTGCAGACCTGTCCGCAAGAATGTGCGGCGGCGGTGCTCAGCTTTATTCGTGAAGAAACAACCGGGCCGGCGCTTGCCGGCCCGGCAGTCCAACAGCCGTTCTAACTCTTGTGCTCAGCCTTCCACTTCTCGACGGCGGCCATGGTGTTCTCGACATGCTTGTCGGGATTCAATGCCGTGTACTCGTAAATGATCTTGCCGTTCGGCGCGATGACATAGGAAGTACGATTCGCATACTCCGGCTTTTGCGCCAGCACCGCATCGTATTCCTTGGTGATTTTCTGATCCGCATCGGCCGCCACGGCAAATTTGTTGCGGCATTCGCTCACCGAGAACTTGTTGAGCGTGTCGATACTGTCATGCGAAACCCCAATCACGGTCGCGCCCAGGGCTTTGAACTTATCCGTCGCTTCGGCAAAGTTGTGCGCTTCAACCGTGCAGCCCGGCGTGAAGGCCGCCGGATAGAAGTACAGCACCACCGGACCCGTCTTCAGCGCGCTCGCCAAAGAAAACGTAAACGGCTTGCCCGCAAGGGTCGCCTGGGTGGTGAAGTCAGGAGCCTGAGCGCCGGGCGCCAATGCGGCATACAACGGCGCGGCGAGGACTGCACCGCCTAGCGCAAGAATCACTAAACGCTTCATGATGAGAATTCCTTTGGAGTTGAAAATGCTCGGGGCTGGAAGTCTGCGCCATCCATAAATGCCCCGCAAGCGCACGAAAACCCCGCGCAAAATAAACGTTCAATGTGTCTGCAGCGTGGACGCGGAAGGCCTATTGCAACAGGGTTTTGATCTCGTGAACCACGCGCGCCACATCCTCATCCGCCATGGCCGGAAACAGCGGCAGTGTCACAGTCTCGCGCCCCACCCGGGCGGCCACCGGCGTATCTTCGTCGCGATACCCGGCGTCGCGATAAAACTTGAGGCTGGGAATGCTGGGGTAATGCACGCCGATGCCGATGCCCCGGTCCGCGATGGCCTTCTGGAATCCCGGCCGAGTCATGCCGCGCGCAGCGAAATCGATCAGCACCTGAAACATGTGCCAGCTATGGCCTGAATCACCGCGCGCCGGCAGCACCACGCCGCCGTAACCCTGGAACTCATCGAAGTAGAGGCCGGCCAGCTTAAGGCGGCGCGCATTGAATCCGTCAAGGCGGCGCAGTTGATCGATGCCGATTTGGGCCGCCACGTCGGTCAAATTGCTCTTGGCTCCGGGGAACATCACGTCGACTTCGCCGGCTGCGTTTTTCTTGATGCCGTGGAAGCGATACTGCTCCAGGAGCTCTGCCGCCAGGGCATCACCGGTGCTGATCGCCCCGCCTTCGATGGTCGTCATGTTCTTGTTCGGGTGGAAACTAAAGACCACGAGATCGCCGAAGCTGCCGATGGGTTTGCCTTTGTATTTCGAGCCGATGGCATGCGCCGCGTCTTCCACCACGCGCAATCCGTGTTCGGCGGCGAGGCCGTAGAGGCCGTCCATGTCCACCGGCAGGCCCGCGAAATGCACCGGCATGATGGCACGAGTCTTCGGTGTGACAGCCGCCGGCACCCGATCCAGATCGATGTTGCGGGTATGCAGATCGATATCGACGAACACGGGCTTGGCGCGCAAACGGGCGATCACATTCGCGCTCGCCGCGAAGCTCATGGCAGGCACGATCACTTCATCGCCCGGGCCGATGCCGGCAACCTCGAGGGCCATCTCGAGCCCCGCCGTGGCGGAGGTCATCACCCGCACCTGGCGGGCGCCGCCCAAATATGCGGCGAGATCTGCTTCGAAGGCGGCAACCTTGGGACCGCTGGCGAGTTGTCCTGAGCGAAAGACCTCCGCTACCGCGGCGATGCTTTGCTCGTCGATGGAAGGCCGGGCGAAGGGCAGAAAGGGCTTCATACCGCGTTCCTCGAGACGAGCACGACACCTGCGCAAATGAGGGCAATTCCCAACATCTTGGCCGGCGTCAGCGCCTCTCCCAGCCATGCCGCCGAGACCGCGGCCACCACCACATAGCCCAAGGACAACATGGGATAGGCGGTGCTCACCGGTGCCTTGGCCAAGGCGGCAACCCAGACGCACAGGCTGGCTGCGTAACAGAGCATGCCGGTCCAAAACGGCGGGCTTCTGACCAGAATCGCGACGCTGCTGCCCAACGTATCGGCACTGAACACGCTGAAGTGCGCGAGCGGCTTGGTCGCCAGCTTCAGCAGCAACTGGGCCGCGGCGTTCAATCCCACACCCGTCAAAATCAACACCCAGGTCATGAAACTCATGGCCGCGCCACCATCACTTGACTCACCGTCTGACCGATCATACGCATGGGCACGCCGCGCTCCTTGAATGTATTGAAGGTCCTTTTGCCCATCACCGCATAGGCTTGCGCCTGCGAATTCCACGCCGCCAGAAACGCATCCTCCGTGATCTCTCGATCGGGAGCCCTGCGCAAGCCGTACTCCAGCTCGCCACGATACCCGACCAACGTGACGGTTCGCTGCAAATAAAATGTCAGTGATTGATCGTAGCTGCGAACGCTGTAGAGGGGCGCGCCGCGCTTAAGGTCAGGCAACGCCCTACTCAAGTCGATGCCTGAATAGATGGGCGCCAGCGCCGAGGCCGCTCTGATCAGCAGCAGCGCGCCCAAACACCAGCCCACCCCGAGTACCACCCCGGCGCGGGTCGCATCGCGGGCGCCCTGCACCCACACGAAGGCGCCCGACAGCAGCAGCAGCGCGGCGATCTCCCGCAGCGGTTTTGCCAACAACAGAAAATAGGGGCGCCGGTCGGTGTCCGGCAGAAGTGCCGGCAGGGCGAAGGTGGCCGCCCCCAGCGCCAGCGCGGCGGCCGTGGTCAGGATTCCCGTGATCAGGAAATCCCGCTTGAGGGTCGCCAACGGCAGCGCCGCGATCAGCAGCGCCAAGGCCGGCATCGCCGGCAGGATGTAGGGCATGAGTTTCGAGTCGGACAGCGAGAAGAAGACGCCGATGAATACCACCCAGATCCATAGGAACAGCGTCGGGCTGAATTGGCCCTTGGGGAGGCGGCTGCGCCAGCCGCTCACCAGCACGCGACAGGCAGGCACCGTCCACGGCACCGTGCCGATCAGAAAAACCATCCCAAAAAACCACCAGGCTTCTTGGCGATCTGCAATCGGCGTGAGATAGCGCGCGAGATGCTCGTGGATGAAAAAAAACTGCAAAAAATCATCGAGGCGCTGCGCCGCGAGCCAGTGCCAGGGCACGGTGATACCGAAGAACAACGGCAACCCGACGGTCCCATGCAGCTTGCGCCAGGGCGTGAAATCGCGCGCGGCAAGACTGTAGATCACGAGCACGGCCGCCGGGATCGCCGCCGCGACCAGGCCCTTCGTCATCACCCCTAAGGCCGCCGCCGCCCACGCGAGCAGCATCCAGGCGCGCTCTGCCGTGCCTGCCTGCTGGGCGAGCAAGAAGCCCGCGAGGCTCGCCGTCATCCAGAACGTCAGGCTCATATCCAGGGTCATGAGCTGACCTAGGACGACAAACATGAACATGCCCGACAGCACCGCCGCGGCGCGCCAGCCTGCAGCAGTGCCCCACAGCCGCGCCGCGAGCAATCCCACCAGGGCGATGGCCGCCAGCGCCGTCAGGGCGGTGTACAGGCGCGCGGAGAATTCGCTCACGCCCAGCAAGCGATAGGTCGCCGCCGTCGCCCAGTACTGCAGCGGCGGCTTTTCAATGTAATCCAAGCCGTTCAAGTGCGGGATGAGCCAATCGCTGCTCAGCATTTCGCGCGGAATCTCCGCGTAACGCGCTTCGTCGGGATTGAACAGCGGCCGGCCGGCCAGGCTCGCCAGCCACACCAAGCCTAAGAGTCCTGCGAGCCCGACATACAGCCAGCGGGCGCGAATACTTGAAGCGTCCGGGTTCACGCCGCCTCCGCGTTCGGCGGTTGAATGGCCAGCAGCCCCGAGCGCCCCGGCACGTCGCCCATGACGACGGTCTGATCGGGCAGCGGCCTCTGCATGGCCAGCTGATGAATCGCCTCCATGCGGCTGAGCGTCACGCCCGCGGCCTGCCACTTGCGCAGCAGCGACTCGAAGGAATCCAATAACAGCATGCCTTCCAGCTCGGCATGCAGGGTGAAAACCTGCACACCGCCGGCGGCGGCGGCGTTTTTCTCGGACTGTCGAAACACCGCATCCGCGATGCTGGAGGCCTCGATGCCCTCCCTGCCCAGAAGCTCGTCGAAGGTGGGCAGCGTCGTCGGCAATTGCGGGCAGGAGCTGCGCCTTGCCCCGAGCATCGGCCAGAACGGCGAGCGGCCGCGCGTGTCGCTGGCGTACCTTAAGCCATATTCATGCTCGAGTTGCAGCGCGTGGGAGTTGATCTGCCACCCCGCCGCCGCGTGCGACTGAGGATAAAACCCAAACACCCGTTCGAAGGCCTGCATGCCACGCTCGAACTCGATCCGGGTCCACTCTGCCGAGGCGCCCGCGACGAAGTCCTGCCAGCGCACATGATCGTAGGTGTGCAGGCCCACTTCGAAGCCGCGCTCGTGCACGCCGCGCATGTGCCCGCCCGCCTTAAGCCCGATGTCGGGACCCGGCAGCAGCACGCCGTACGCCAAGGTTTTCAGTCCATAGTGCTTGAGCACCGAGGTGCGCGCGACCTTTTGCGCGAAGCCCTTGCGGAACACGCGGCGCAGGGCCCGGCCCGTATGATCCGGGCCCACCGAAAAGTAAAACGTGGCGTCGACGTCGAGCTTCTTGAACAGCGCGGCGAGCCGGGGCACGCCTTCGCGCGTCCCCCGCAGGGTATCCACATCGACCTTGAGGCCGATGTGCGTGTCTTTAAGCATCGCGGGACAACAGGGCGGAGGCGGACGGCAAGGCGTGGGCGTAGGAATCGAAGATGGCCTTGAGCGCCGTGCGCATATCGGTCGTCGGCTTCCAGCCCAGTTCAGCCGTCGTGTTCTTGATGGAGGGCAGGCGCGCCGGAATGTCCGCATACCCCTTGCCGTAGTAGTCGAGCGCCGAAATGTCGACAAGCCTGGTGTTGCGCGCCGTGGGCGCGTACTCGGGACGCGACAGCGCGATTTCCAGCATCATTTCCGCCAGCTTGCGAATCGAGTACAGATTGTGCGGATTGCCGATGTTGTAGATCTTGCCATCGGCGATGCCGTTGGGATTGTCGATGATGGTCGTCAGACATTGCACCGCGTCGTCGATGAAGGTGAAGGCGCGGGTTTGCATGCCGCCGTCGACCAGCTTGATCGGTTCGCCGCGCACGATGTGACCCAAAAATTGCGTGAGCACGCGCGAGCTGCCTTCTTTCGGATCGTCCATGCTGTCCAGGCCCGATCCGATCCAATTAAAGGGCCGAAACAGCGTAAATTGCAGCCCCTGCTGCCCATAGGCCCAGATGATGCGGTCCAGCAGCTGCTTCACGCAGGAATAAATCCAGCGCTGCTTGTGGATGGGACCCAACACCAGTTCCGAGGTCTCCGGGTCGAATTCCTTGTCGCGGCTGGCGCCGTACACTTCGGAGGTCGAGGGGAACACCACGCGCTTTTTGTATTTGACGCAGTGGCGAATGATGGGCAGGTTGGCCTCGAAATCCAACTCGAACACCCGCAGCGGTTCCCGGACGTAGGTCGCGGGCGTCGCGATGGCGACCAGCGGCAGGATCACGTCGCACTTGCGCACGTGATATTCCACCCACTCCAAGTTGATGGTGATATCGCCTTCCACGAAATGAAAGCGCGGATCCTGGAGCAGCGTGCCGACCCGCTCGGATTGCAGGTCCATGCCGTAAATATGCCAATCGGTATGGGCCAGAATGTACTTGCTCAAATGATGGCCGATGAAGCCGTTGACGCCGAGAATCAGAACGTTTTTCAAATTAAACCCTCTATCGCTGGAGGAGCGCGAGCGGTTGATGCGCCAGCGCGGGCGGCACGGTATTGTGAGCCACCGGCTCGCCATGTGCGGTCAATTGCAAAATCTTAAGGCGCCGGCCGTCGATGCAGTCGGCGTACCAGACCCCTTCGGATGCGTACAAACAGGGACTTTGAGCGGGATATTTCACAGGATGCGTATCCAAGCGCGTCTGCAGCAACTCCAGCCTACACCCGTTTACCTCGGTAAAGGCGCCCGGAAAAGGCGGCGCGACGGCGCGGACCAGGTCGTGGATGGCGCGTGCCCCGCAGCGCCAATCGATGCGTCCGTCTTCCGGCCGTCGCCGGCCGAAGTAGGAGCCTGCCTGCAAATCCAACGGCAAAGAGGGCGCGGTGCCGGCGATCAGGCGCGGCAGGCTGCGGCGCAATACCGCCTCGGCCGCGGCAGCGACCTGCATCGATACCTCAAGCGCGGTGTCATTTTCCAAGATCGGCACGGCCTCTTGATCGACCAACGCTCCGGCATCCGGTTTTTCAACCATGTAGTGCAGGCTGGCGCCGGTGGTGGTCTCGCCGTGAATGATGGCCCAATGCACCGGCGCCCTGCCCCGGTATTTCGGCAGCAGCGAGCCATGCATGTTGAGCGCGCCCAACCGCGCCATGCCTAACCAAGCGTTGTCGAGCATGTGGCGGTAATAGAAAGAGAAGACAAAGTCGGGCTTGAGCGCGGTTCCCGCTTGGATCCAGTGCGCCGTGTTCGGCGAGTCCGGCGTCACGACGTTGATCCCCCGGTCCCTCGCGAGCCGGGCAACGCTGCCGAACCACTGCGTTTCCTCAGGGTTGTCGGCGTGGCTGAAAAGCAGAGGAATCCGCATCCCCTGAGCCAGTAACTCTTGCACGCAGCGCACACCGGTTTCGCTGTACGCGAATACCACCGCCGTGGTCACCTCAAGATATCCTCTGGGGGACGCTGCTGCGCCACCCGCCGCTCCAGAATGGGCGCGCCCTCGCTTTCCTCCAGAACCGCCTCCACGATATAGCGTGGCCGCTCGCGCACCTGCGCATAGATGCGCCCGACGTACTCGCCCAGCAGGCCGATACCAAACAGGGCCAAGCCGATGAACAGGAACACCACGCTGAACAGCGTGAACAAGCCTTCCGCCTCGGAGCCGATCCAGATGCGGCGCACGATGAGCACCACGAACAGCATGGCGGACAGCATGGCGACCAGCATGCCGGTCATGGAGAACAACTGCAGGGGAACGACGGAAAATCCGGTAATCAAGTCGAAGTTCAAACGGATCAAACTGTACAGTGAATATTTCGAACGCCCGGCGAAGCGTTCCTCGTGCGCGATCGGCACCTCGATCGATTTCATCGCGTACAAGGAGGCCAATGCCGGAATGAAGGTGTTGACCTCGCGCGTTTGATTGAGCGCGCTGACCACGGAGCGTGCGTAGCCGCGCATCATGCAACCCTGGTCGGTGATGCGCACCGGAGTGATCCATTCACGAATCTTGTTGATGGCTTTGGAAAAGCTGCGCCGCCACAGCGAGTCCTGGCGCTGTTGGCGGATCGTGCCCACATAGTCGTAACCTTCATCGAGCTTGGCAACCAGCTTGCCGATTTCTTCGGGCGGATTCTGCAAATCTGCATCCAGCGTCACGACATACTCGCCGTGAGCGTAGGCCAATCCGGCCATGACTGCCGCGTGCTGGCCGAAGTTGGCGTGAAACAGCACCACGCGCGTCTCATGCGGGCGTACCTGGAATTGCTGGCGCAGCAGCGCCACCGATTTATCCTTGCTGCCATCGTTGACGAACACGATCTCGTAAGGAATCTTGAGCACATCGAGCGCCGGATACAGGCGCGCGAACAAGGTCGGCAGCACCGCCTCTTCGTTGTAGACCGGAATGATCACGCTGAGCTTGGGAGTGGACATCAGTGATCCGCAGCAACCGCGCCCTGCGATTTCAGAAGCTCCAGCAATTCGGCGGTTTTGGCCTGCATGAGGGGCACCGAGCCGCGCGCTTCGACATTGAGACGGATCAAGGGCTCGGTGTTCGAGGTGCGCAAGTTAAAGCGCCAATCGGCAAATTCGAACGACAGCCCATCGGTGCGATCCAGATTGAGCGCCTGCGCAGCGTAACGCCGCTCGAAAGCCGCGATGGCGCCCTTCGCATCGGGAATGCGGTAATTGAGCTCGCCGCTGACCGGATAGAGACCGATGCGCTCGCCCACCAGGCTGGACAGGCTGCGACCGGACTCGCAGAGGATTTGCGCGACCATGAGCCAGGGAATCATGCCGCTGTCGCAATAGGCAAAGCGGCGAAAATAATGATGGGCGCTCATTTCCCCGCCATATACCGCATCGACCTCGCGCATACGCTGCTTGATGAAGGCATGGCCGGATTTGGACAGGACTGCTTGGCCGCCGGCGGCGGTGACAATGTCGATGGTGTTCCAGGTCAGCCGCGGATCGTGCACGACCTTGCCGCCGGGCGCTCCGCGCAACAAGATGGATGCCAGCAGCCCGACGATGTAATACCCCTCGATGAAGCCGCCCCGCTCATCGAACAGAAAACACCGGTCGAAGTCCCCGTCCCAGGCAATGCCGAAATCGGCGCCGTGCTTAAGGATCGCCTCCACCGTCGGCCGGCGATTCTCCTCGAGCATGGGATTGGGGATTCCATTCGGAAAGCGGCCGTCCGGCTCGTGGTGAATCTTGATGAATTTGAAGGGCAGATGGCCCTCGAGCTTATCGATCATGAGCCCCGCGCCGCCGTTGCCGGCGTTCACCACGATGCTGAGCGGCTTGAGCTTCGGTAACTCGACGTAGGACAGCAGATGCCGGATATAGGCCTCGGTGGTATCGATCTGACGGCGCACGCCGCGTCGAGTCGGGCTCGGAAAATCGCCCCGCTCGGCAAAGGCGCGAATCTCGGCCAAGCCGTTGTCGCCGCTGATGGGCTTGGACTGCTCGCGCACGAATTTCATGCCGTTGTAATCGGGCGGGTTGTGACTGGCCGTGATCATGATGCCGCCGTCGTAGCCGCCGTCGAAGGTCGCAAAGTACACCCCCTCGGTGCCGCACACGCCGATGTCGAACACATCGACGCCGCTGTCGGTGAGGCCGCGGCACACGGCGTCCGTCAGGCTTGCGCTGCTTAAGCGAATGTCGCGGCCGACCACGATCCTCGTTGGCCTAAGGAACTGCGCGTAGCCGCGCGCCACGCGATAGGCCACCCCGTCATTGAGTTCGTCAGGGATCCGGCCGCGCAAGTCATAGGCCTTGAAACCCGCGATCGATGTCACGTGTTGGTCCCTTGACGGCCGTAGTTATCCTCGAAACGCACGATGTCGTCCTCGCCCAAGTAGGAACCGGACTGCACTTCGATGATGTGCAGCGGGACCTTGCCGGGATTCTCGATACGATGCGTGGCGCCGACGGGAATATACGTCGACTCGTTTTCCGCGAGCAAAAATGTCTCATTGTTGCGCGTGATGCGTGCCGCACCCTGCACCACGATCCAATGCTCGGCGCGATGATGATGCATTTGCAGCGACAGGACACCGCCCGGCTTGACCGAGAGCCGCTTCACCTGGAAGCGATCGCCGCTGTCGATGCTGTCATAACTGCCCCACGGCCTGAAGACTTCCCGATGCAGCGCGGACTCCGTGCGGCCGGATTTTTTGATCTTGGCCACCAACTCCTTCACCTCCTGCACCCGGCCTTTGGGCGCCACCAGAATCGCATCCTTGGTCTCGACGATGATGTGGTCTTCCATGCCGACGGCGGCGACCAAGCGGCTGGTGGAATGCACGTAGCAGTCGTGCGTGTCGTGCGTGAGCACATCGCCTTGCAATACATTGCCCTCTTCATCCGCCGGCAGCGCATCGAACAGCGAAGACCAGGATCCGACATCGCTCCAGCCGACATCGAGCGGCAGCACCAGGGCGTCCCGGGTTTTCTCCATCACGGCATAGTCGATCGACTCACTGCGGCACTTGATGAATTCGGTCTTGTCGATGCGCACGAAATCCAAATCGGCTTTGGCTGCCCGGTAGGCCGCCGTGCAAGCCGCGAGGATGTCCGGGGCGAAATTGCGCAATTCCTCAAGATACCGGCTCGCCTTGAACACGAACATGCCGCTGTTCCAGTAGTAATCGCCGCTGGCGACAAATTGCACCGCCAGATCGAGCGGCGGCTTTTCGATGAATTGGCCCACCGGATACGCCGGCCCGGCGCCCTCACCGCGGCGAATGTAGCCGTAGCCGGTTTCCGGCGCATGCGCCACGATGCCAAAGGTGATGAGCTTGTCATCTTGCGCCAGCGACACCGCCACATCGGCGGCCTCAGAGAATTTGCGCACATCGCGGATCACATGATCCGCGGGCGCGACGACGAGCGTCGCAGCGGCGTCCAATTCCAGAGCCTTGAGCGCGGCGAGCGCCACCGCGGGCGCGGTGTTGCGGCCCGAGGGCTCGAGCAAAATGGCCGAGGCTTTGGAATCCATCGCGCGCAGCTGCTCGGCCACGGTGAAGCGGTGCGCTTCGTTGCAGACGACAATGGGGGGGCTCGCGCCGGTGATGGCCGCCAACCGTGCCGCGGTGTCTTGCAGCATGGTTTGCTTGCTGGTGAGCGCCAGCAGCTGTTTAGGATACATTTCACGCGACAGGGGCCAGAGCCGCGTGCCGGCGCCTCCCGACAAAATGACCGGTATGACCGTCACGACATGCTCATTTCGAGGGTTTCCCTCTGCCAATCGCATAATAGTCAAAACCCGCCTGCTGCATCTGTTTTGGATCGTACAGATTTCGCCCATCGAAGATCACGGCCGAGCGCAGCGCGCCCTTGATGTGGTCGAAATCCGGACTGCGAAACTCGCGCCATTCGGTCACGATGACCAGTGCATCGGCGCCCTGCAGCGCCTCCGGACTGGTTTTGCACAGCACGAGATCCGCTCGCTCGCCATAGATTCGCAAACACTCCGGCATGGCAACCGGATCATAAGCCCGCACGGTGGCGCCGGCCGACCACAGCGATTCCATGAGCACGCGGCTCGCCGCCTCGCGCATATCATCGGTGTTGGGCTTGAACGCCAGGCCCCAGACCGCGAAGGTCTTGCCGCGCAACTCGCCGAAATGCGCCTTGATCTTGCCAAACAGCACCTGCTTCTGGCGATGGTTGACGCCTTCCACCGCCGCCAGGATGCTGGCGTCGTAGCCGACATCTTGGGCAGAACGCTGCAGGGCCTGCACGTCCTTGGGAAAGCAGGAGCCGCCATAGCCCGCCCCGGGGTAGATGAAGGCATAGCCGATGCGCGGATCGGAACCCAAGCCGTTGCGCACCGCTTCGATATCGGCGCCGAAGCGCTCCGCCAGATTCGCCAATTCGTTCATGAAGCTGATTTTGGTCGCGAGCATGGCGTTGGCCGCGTACTTGGTCAGTTCCGCCGAGCGCACGTCCATGACGATCATGCGCTCGCGATTGCGCGTAAAGGGCTCATACAACGCGCGCAGCAGCTCCGCCGCCCGGTCGCTGTCGGTGCCCACCACCACCCGGTCCGGCTTCATGAAGTCGGCGATGGCGGCGCCCTCCTTCAGGAATTCAGGGTTCGAGGCCATGTCGAAGTCCAGGGTGAGCTTGCGTTTGGCCAAGGAATCCGCCACCGCAGCGCGTACCTTGTCCGCGGTGCCCACCGGAACCGTCGATTTGGTCACCACCACTTTGTAGTTGTTCATGAGCTCGCCGATGGTGCGAGCCACCGCGAGCACGTAGCGCAAATCCGCCGAGCCATCCTCGTCGGGCGGCGTGCCGACGGCGATGAGCTGGAACAATCCGTGGTCGACGCCTTGTTGGGCGTTGGTCGTGAAGCGTAAGCGCCCCGCATCGGCGCCGCGCTTGATGAGCGTGTCCAATCCCGGCTCGTGGATCGGTACCTCGCCGCGCTGTAGCATCGCGGTTTTCCGTTCATCGACATCCACGCAGAGCACATCATTGCCTGCATCCGCGAGACACGCGCCGGTGACGAGGCCCACGTAGCCTGAGCCGAATATCGTAATTCGCATGCGTAATATTCTGATTTAACTAGGAAAAGAGCCCGAAAGCCTAGCGGTTTTGCGAGGTCAAGTAAAGGCTGAACGGCCTTAAGCTTACGCGGTTTAAAAGTCAGTTCTTCCAGGGGTCCTGGAGCAATTTACGCTCCCAGGCAAGCGAACTCGAAACAATGGCCGACAGATCGTCATAGCGGGGCCGCCAGCCCAACTCGCTGCGGATGCGGTCGGCACGGGCCACGAGGTATGCAGGATCCCCTAATCGGCGCGGTTCCTCGCGAATATTCAAGCGCTCTCCGGCCACCGTTTCCAGCATGCGCAACACCTCCCGCACCGAGTAGCCGTGGCCATACCCCACATTGAGGATGGTGGACTTGCCCCCGCTGCGCAGGTAATCGAGCGCGTTCAAGTGCGCCGCCGCCAAATCCTCGATGTGCAGATAGTCGCGCACCCCGGTGCCGTCGGGCGTGGGGTAATCGCTGCCGAACACCGAGACATGGGGGCGCTTGCCCACCATGGCCTCGCAGGCGACCTTGGTGAGCAGCGTCGCGCCCGGCGTCGACTGTCCAATCAGCCCCCCGGGGTGGGAGCCGGCCACGTTGAAATAGCGCAGTGCCACGAAGCGCAGCGCATTCACCGCCGCGACATCCCGCAGCATCCATTCGCTCATGAGCTTGGAGGTACCGTAGGCATTGATGGGTGCCGTGGGTGAATCCTCTCCGGCATAACCGTCCGACGGTATGCCGTACACCGCGGCGGTCGATGAGAACACAAAATTCTGCACCCGATTGTCGATGCAGGCCTGCAGCAGGCTGCGCGTGCAGCAGGTATTGTTGCCGTAGTACTTGAGCGGCAGCGCCACCGATTCCGGCACCACGGTGTGCGCCGCGAAGTGCATCACGGTGTCGATCTGGTGGTCCGACATGAGCCTTGCCACCAGCGGGTAGTCGCCGGCATCAGCGACAATCAGCTCACCGGCGGTGACTGCTTGCCGAAATCCCTTGCTCAAATTGTCCAGGACGACGACTCGCTGGCCCGCCTCGCCCAGCTGCCGCACGACATGACTGCCGATGTAGCCGGCACCGCCCGTGACTAAAATCGAGCCGTTCAAATTCTCTCCCGACGCGCTTGAATCAATTCGGCCGGACGAAATCGGTAGGTCCGGTCACTCTGGCAACTCGTCGGGGTTTGAGGCTGGTCACCTTGCGGTCATCGGCGGGCATGGTGCTCTGGCGAGCCCAGACCAAATCGTGCGGCTGCGGCGCAGGCTTGTATTCCGCCACGACATCGCTCAACAGCTGCAGCGAGCGCTGGCAATCGAAGCGACTCATCGCGGCCATGATTTCGTTCAACAGTTCTTGCACGCGTTCCCACGGCAGGGAATGTTCGATGGCGCGCAAGATCATCGGGTGCTCGGTGCCGGTCACATTGTTGCCGATGAGCAACTCCTCATAGAGCTTTTCCGCCGGCCGCAGGCCGGTATACGCAATCTCAATGTCGCCTTCCGGGTTCTTCGCGTCACGCACGGTCAATCCGGCCAGGTGGATCATGCGCCGGGCGAGATCGCCGATTCTCACGGGTTTGCCCATATCCAGCACGAAGACATCGCCGCCATCCGCCATGGAACCGGCTTGAATCACCAGCTGAGCCGCCTCGGGAATGGTCATGAAATAGCGGATCACTTCAGGATGCGTGACGGTCACCGGGCCGCCGGCGTTGATTTGCTCGTTGAACAACGGCACAACCGACCCGGAAGAGGCCAGCACATTGCCGAAGCGCACCATGCAGAAGCGCGTCTTGCTGCCGCGCCGCTGCAGGCCTTGCAACACGATCTCGGCAAAGCGCTTGGTTGCGCCCATCACGTTGGTGGGATTGACGGCTTTGTCCGTGGACACCAGTACAAATGTTTCGACCTCGGCCTCGTGTGCGGCTTCCGCCGCATACCATGTGGCGATCACATTGTTGTTGATGCCCGCCACGACATTCTGTTCCACGATGGGGACGTGCTTGTAGGCGGCCGCGTGATACACGGTCTGGACCCGATACGCCGTAAAAATATCGCGCAAACGAAAGCGGTCGTGCGCATTGCCGAGAAGGCCGATCAGCTCGATCTGCATCGCGCGCTTATCGGCCAGCGCACGCAGCTCTCTCTCGATGTTGTAAAGCGCGAGCTCCGACATTTCGAACAGCACCAAGCGGCGCGGATGCAACCCGATGATCTGCCGGCACAACTCCGATCCAATCGAACCGCCGGCGCCGGTGACCATCACCACCCGGTCGCGGATGCAGGCATCGAACAACCCTTCTTTCGGCGGGACAGGATCTCTGCCCAGCAGGTCTGCAACATCGATCTCACGCAAATCCGCCAGATTCGCCTTGCCTGTCACGAGTTGTTCGACGTCCGGCACGGTTTGAACGTGCACGCCCAACGGCTCGAGTTGAGTCAGGATCTCGTGCCTACGGCGCCGGGTCATCGACGGCACCGCCAGCAAGATTCGATCAATACCCAGCGTTTTGACCAGCGACGGGAGCTGGTCCGGCAGCTGAACTTTGATGCCATTCACAAAGCGGCCGCGCAGGCCTTTGTTGTCGTCGATGAAAATGACGGGGTCAAATGCGCGGGTAGTCAACAACAGGTTGGACAGGTGCGCGCCGGCGTCGCCTGCCCCGTAGATCGCCACCCGTGCAACCGTCGGCATGAGGTAGCGCCGCAGCAAGTAGTAGCGAACCAGAAAGCGCGATCCTGCGACATAGAGCAGCGCGAAAACGGCGTAAATTGCGACCACACTCCACGTGAGCACGGGAATCTGCAGCAGCATCCCCGTGAACCCTACCGCCACGGCACTGGCTGCCACGGATAGGGCCACCGCGAAAATAGCCTTGTGGCCCAAGAAACGGATCACGGCGCGGTACAGGCCGGCGCGAATAAAGATGGGGATGCTGACGGCGATGACCACCAAGAAGGCGGGCCAGTCGGCGAGATTTAATTCGGGCTGCCCAATTTTAAGACAAATTGCAGTCCACAGGGCACAGGGAATCATCAGGCAATCGGTGCAAACGGCGATCAGGCGCTTCAAGCGGCGCGGCAACTCTACGGTCTTCCGCGCAAGATCTCCGCCTTTCAGCATCAACTTGGGATCCAAAAAAAACCTCCCTGAATCAGCCCCAGCAGCCGTTTAGTTCGTTGGGGCCTATTGGTACTAACCCCTAACGACAAAATCCCTCAGCACGCATAGTGTACCGAATCTGCGAGGGAATAGAACATATTGTTGGCATATTACGGACACTTAGCGAAGAACGCGGAACGTGAATCGAGGTTGACCGCGATGCGCCGCTACAGTCTCGCGTCCGAGGCGTGCTCTTTGAACCAGGCATAGGTGCTTGCAATCCCCGCCCGCAGTGATATGCGGGGACGCCAGCCAAGACTGTGCAGCCGAGAAACATCGAGCAGTTTTCGAGGCGTGCCATCAGGTTTCGAATGATCAAAAATTAATGCGCCGCTGTAGCCAATTGCCGACATGACGACCTCCGCCAACTCGCAAATGGTCAGGTCTTCGCCCCAACCAATGTTGACGATCGGTTCAGCATCGTAGTTTTGCAAGAGATACAGTACCGCATCGGCCAGATCATCAACGTGAAGGAATTCACGGCGCGGTGAACCCGTACCCCAAATTTCGACGCTTTTGTCGTTCCGGTGCTTGGCCTCATGAAATTTGCGTATCAAGGCCGGAAGCACGTGCGATTCTTGTAGGTCAAAGTTGTCGCCCGGTCCATAGAGATTGGTCGGCATCAACGAAATGGCGTTGAATCCGAACTCGCGGCGGTACGCCTGGCACATCTTGATGCCCGCAATCTTGGCGATGGCGTACCACTCGTTGGTGGGCTCCAATGACCCGGTAAGCAGGTAGTCCTCTCTGATGGGTTGCGGCGCCAACTTAGGGTAGATGCAACTCGATCCCAAAAAGACAAATTTTTCGACGCCGGATTGATATGCCGCGTCGATTACGTTGTCCTGGATCAGCAGGTTGTCGCGCAAAAATACGGCCGGATGAGAATTGTTCGCATGTATGCCTCCAACGCGCGCTGCCGCCATGATGACCGCCTGCGGTCGAGCTTCGTCGAAGAAAGCGCGAACTGCGCTTTGCTCCGTCAGATCAAGTTCTTTATGCGAGCGGACTGTGAGGTTTTTGAAACCTTGGCTTTCGAGCGACCTAACTACCGCCGAGCCTACCAGACCACGGTGCCCCGCGACGTAAATCCGAGAATCGTGAGTAAGCTTCACTAAGGCCTACTCGTGGTGGCTGTAAACTTTGAAGCCCTCTCTTGCCACGAGAGCATCGCGTTTTGCTTCTTCCAAGTCGTGGGCGACCATTTCCGCAACCAGATCGATAAAGCTTATCTCCGCCGACCAGCCAAGTTTTTGCTTCGCCTTCGAGGGATCACCCAACAGCGTTTCCACCTCGGTCGGACGAAAGTAACGGGGATCCACATGGACAACGGTGCGCCCGCTGCTCGCATCAACGCCTACCTCATCGACGCCCTTGCCTCGCCATTCGATTCTCATATTGAGCAATGAACCGGCAGCGACCACAAAATCGCGCACGGAATGCTGCTTGCCAGTCGCGATCACGAAATCCTCCGCAACCGATTGCTGAAGCATCAGCCATTGCGCCTTCACGTAGTCTCGTGCATGGCCCCAATCTCGGCGCGAGTCTAGATTTCCCAGGTGCAACGATTCTTGCAACCCGACTTGAATTCGCGTCAAGGCGCGAGTGATTTTGCGCGATACGAACGTTTCGCCGCGCATGGGGGATTCGTGGTTGAACAAGATGCCGTTGCATGCATACAAGCCGTACGCCTCGCGATAGTTAATCGTGATCCAATATGCGTAGACTTTTGCCGCGCCGTATGGTGATCGAGGATAAAAGGGTGTCGTCTCTCTTTGCGGGATCTCATGCACCTTGCCAAACATTTCGGATGTCGATGCTTGATAGAAGCGCGTCTTATTCTCAAGGCCAAGAATTCGAATGGCTTCCAACACGCGTAGAGTTCCGACTGCGTCTGAGTTCGCCGTGTACTCAGGCGTTTCAAATGACACCGCGACGTGACTTTGGGCGGCCAAGTTGTAAATCTCGTCCGGCTGAACCTCTTGGATGATCCGGATGAGATTCGTGGAATCCGTCAGATCCCCGTAGTGCAATTTTAAGCGTAGATTCTTTTCATGAGGATCCTGGTAGAGATGATCGATCCGGTCGGTGTTGAACGATGATGCGCGCCGTTTAACTCCATGGACCGTGTACCCCTTGCCGATGAGAAATTCCGCCAGGTAGGCGCCATCCTGCCCAGTGATGCCGGTAATTAACGCAGTCTTTGCCATGTCACTCCGATGCCTTGTCCGAAGCCTATATTCGGTCACTCTCGTATCGTGCCACTGTTGCCTCTCCTTCGTCCATTTAATGTACTCGAATCTCGACCGTCTCGGGATGCGAATGAAATAATCACATCGAGTGGCTTTCCTGAATTTGTATCAAGGAGCCCTCGATAACGCACACCCGAACGGTGTGCAGGCTGCGTTGTGAGTAGTACGGCTCGAACATCATGAAGAATTTTTCAAGGTTGATCGCGTGCGCGTACCGGCTTCCGGCGTTTATGATTTAGCTCGATTGCGGCCCGCGCCGAGCAAAAAGGCGATCAGTGCCAGCGGCGCTAACGCGACGGCCAAACACAACATTGCGCATGCCGGGCGGATAGCGGCAATCCAAGCCAGCGGTAAAAGCCAAAACATATTGATTGTGATGACCAGACAAGTAACGGGCGAATGCGCTTGCCACCGACTCGCGAGGCATTGATATGCATGGAGACGATGCGCTTCAAACCATCGATCTCCCCGCGCAATCCGTCTCAGCAGCGTAACCGTTGCATCGACCAAGAAAACCCCGCTTAGGATGGCCCATACTTCGATCGGGACGGTGTCGTGCTGAGTTGACGCGAGACCTAGGACTGCAAGAGTAAATCCAAGAAATCCGCTACCCACATCACCCATAAAAATGCTCGCCGGCGGCCAATTCCATCGTAAGAAACCTAGGCATGCCCCTGCGAGACAGAGCATGGCAGCGGTCATTCCAGGCGCTCCGCCCTGATGCCAGTTTAATAGTGCACCGGCGCCGCTTACAAAAACCGCTTCGCTCCCCGCAATGCCGTCGATCCCATCCATGAAGTTGAATAGATTGGTGGCCCAAATCAGGGTGAGTAATGCGGCCATGCCGCCAATCCACACCCCATGCAGTCCCCAGTTGGCGAGCGCGCGCTCGGGAATACCGCCGAGGACAATCACGACCCAAATGGCGGCCGCCAAATGTACGCCGAGGCGTACGCTGGCGCGCAGATGCCAACGGTCGTCGATAAATCCAACTAAGGCGATCATACTGCCACCAATCAAAAGGGCGCTTAGAACTCTGTAATCGACCAATCCCACGCATGCGAGCAGCCATAGCGAGGCGAAAAAGGCCAGCACTACCGCGGCACCGCCACCTCGCGGCGTCGGCGATGCATGCGAACTTCGCATATTTGGAACATCAACAAGATTTCTATGCAGGGCATATCGACGCATTAAGCCGGTGCCGATAACGGCAACGACAAACGCCATGAGTACCACCAAGATCATGCCTGAGGTCATCCGCGACGTTCTGTCAGATACCAACTAACGGTGCGGGCGAGTGCTTGATCAACGCTAATCGGCGGTGACCACCCCAACTCGCGACATGTCGGCTCGATATTTACTACGAGAGAATTGCATAGGCGCGCGATCTCCGCTTTTCGTCCGATCAGACTGCCAAGCAATCGTAATACACCCACTGGCACAGGCAGGAGCCTCACGCGGCGACTCATCGCCCTCCCGAGACGCTGAATGAGTTGTGGAGTCGAAATATCCTCTCCATCAGATACCATCCAAGTGCGGCCCGGCGCACGTGGATGTTTGAGAAGGAGCACCAGCAAGTCGCATAGATTCCAAATGCTCACGCAACTTCGCCTATTCTTGATTGCACCCAATGGTAGCGGCCATTCTTTATCGACCCAGCGTAGCAAGCGCAGAAAGTTCGCTCGCACCCCAGGGCCATACACGAGCGGTGAACGCACAATGACGATTTCCATGCCGGTTCTGGCAGCGATCTCGACGATAAGCTTCTCCGCAAGCCATTTGGACGTACCGTAGGGATCGACAGGACACGGTTCATCATATGCCGAGTACGCGTGCACATTCGTTTCCTCGCCGTTGACCTTGACGCTGCTCAAATATTCGAATCGACGTATTCCCGCCAAGGCCGATGCATTTACCAGTCGCTCTGTACCCAATACGTTGGTGTCAATGTAAAGGTCCGAATTGGCGAAAGGGTCGCGAAGGACGTGCACCCTTGCCGCAATATGCAGAACGACATCCACGTCCCGAAGCGCCGCTCGCCAGTCGGTAGCGGCCGCTATGTCACCGACCACCGCCTTCTCGGAAATAAAGGCAGGCAGGACCCGGTCGTCGCGTAACGCCGCTCGTACCACGTAACCAGACTGAGCCAGAAGTTCGCAAAGCGGAAGTCCAACAAAACCTGTTGCGCCGGTTACCAAAACGCGCGTCATCAGTCGACGCCCGCACTCAACGCAGCAAGCCCCAAATACTCGTGCAGTGCACGGTCGGTCTTGCGCAAGCCACTCGATGTCGGAAAATACCTGCTCCAACCTTTATACACTGACTGATTTACAAGGTGACCAGTAGGGGCCGGAATCGGACGCGCTCCCGCGCGCTCCATCAACCGCATGGCGCGAGGCATATGGTACGCGGACGTCACGAGAATGAATGGCGCCGCACCGAGCAGCGCTGCGATACTGCGCGCTTCAGCCCCGGTGTCCAGAGAGTCCTTCATTATCACCAGCGACGCCTCGTCGATCCCTAAATCGCGCGCTATTCTTGCGTAGCCGAGCGCCGCTGGCGTCTCGCCGCGAGGCGCGCCACCCGACGCGACCAGCCGTACTGCACCGAGGCGGCGAGCAAGTCTTATGCCCTCAACGATGCGGTTAAGCCCGTCCTCATCGAGTGCCGCAGTAACCGGAATGCCGTCGCGTGGCGCGTAGCTGCTGCCCAACACGACAATGTAGCCGACTGCCGGCAACGATCCATCCTGGAGCGGCAAATACCGGCGCTCAAGCGGAGCAAGCAGAGCATCGGCCACCCATCCAACGGCGCCAACATAGACGACCAAGGCAACACTGACAAACAGCCAGGCCGCGGTACGCCGCCGCTGACACAGGCGAAACATGGCCGCCACCGTACTGATCAATACCGCAATCATCAGCGGCGTTGCGAATTCACCAACCAGGCGTTTGAATAACTGGATCACAGGATTACTGCCGAGACCAACGGTGGGCAACGTACCTCTCGAGCCGGTGACTGTTGTGGCTCAACCCGCAAAGGGCCGTGCTATCGCCGATTATGCCCTATCTCCGATGCAGTATTTTCGCGAACCCAACTTGCCAAGGATCCTACCACCAATCCAATACTTACTTCGCGAGACTACCGTGATGACACTAACAATTCGCGGTACACTTGAGCGGTAGAGTTAGCTACGTATTCCATGGAGAACTCCGCCGCTACAAGGGCATGCGCCGCCCGACCCAATCGCTCACGGAGCGCCGGATCCAAAATAACAACTCGCAGAGCGCGCGCTAGCGCCATCGCGTCACGCGCCGGAACCGACAGTCCCGTATAGCCGTCGCGAACCACTTCGCGGCATCCTGGAACGTCTGTGGCGACGAGCGCGCAACCGCAAGCGGCTGCTTCAAGCAGCACCGTCGGGAGACCTTCACGATAAGACGGCAAGCAGACTACATGGGCTGACGCGTAGACCGAAACCATATCTTTCCGCCAGCCCCACCACTCGACCACGCCGCTTTTCCCCTGCTCGCTCAACCACGATTCCGGTACGGCTGCGGGGTTTTCGCTATCAAGGCCGCCAACCAGCGCGAATCGAGCTTGCAGCCCCCAGGCCTGGACTATTGCGGCTGCCGAGCAAAACTCGCGTACTCCCTTGTCCCAGAGCATGCGGGCCGGCAGCACTATGAGCGGGATAGCGGTGCGTGGCGAATCGGATCGAAAGCGTTGCAAATCGACGCCCACTCCACGAATCAAGGTTGCCTGGTGCCGCCTGACGATCCTGCGTTCGACGAACATTTCCAGGTCATCGCTGTTCTCGAAGATAATCCGAATCGCCGCTCGTGAAAACAGCAGTTTGTATGACAGCTCGACCGCGAATCTTCTGAACGGTGCCCATTTGTCAGTGGCCGTAAATATGTAGCCGAGTCCAGAAACCGAGTTAACGACTGCGGGCACGCTGGAAAGCCGCGCAGCTAGCGTCCCACACAAAATAGGTTTGATTGTTACATGGTGCACAATGTCCGGACGGATTTCCCGATATAGAGTGCGAAGCGACTCAGCGAGCCTGAACTCTTCGAGCAGACTCCACTGGCCGCGCCGAAGATCGAGCTGGTGAAATGTCAGCCCCTCTGCTTTGATCTGCTCGACGTGCTCGAGCTGATCGGGCGCGGTTGCGACGTGTACGCTGTAGCCCGCAGCTCTCGCAGCTCGCGCGAGATGCATACGGTGCAGACAAAAGAACCATGCGACGTTCACAACATATAACAACACCGGCTGCCGGTCGCTGCCAATCGAGTCGATGGCTCTATTTTCAGCACGTGCGATCAGGGCCGGCATACTTCCAAGACGGCTCTCATCAGGTGCCTGGGTGGTAGAAATCACAGTAGCTGACACGTCGATCACGGCTCACGCCTCAAATCTGCGGCCCTAGCCCACAGTGCAGAATATTCAGCGCCCATTTTTGCAAGACTGAATTCGCGGACAACCCGCTCGCGACACGATCGAGCACGGTCTTCACGTGCTCCCCGCTCGAAATCGATAAGAGCCGCTTCAATCGTGTCGGCAAGGGCCGCTGAGTCTCGCGGACGGACCACCCATCCTGTGTCGCCAAGGATGTGTCGCGCATCCCCTACGTCGGTGACAACGCATGGAGTCCCGCAAGACATCGCTTCCATCACGGCAACGGGCAGCGACTCGGAACGACTCGGTAGCACATGAAGATCGATCGCATTCATCGACTCTGGAACGTTACCGGTCGCCCCAGCAAGAACTAAACGCTCCGCGACGCCCCAGCGCTCTATCATCCTGCGCAGGTCGCGGTTCTCAGCAATCATTCCTTTGCCCACAAACACGCAGCGCAAGGCACGTCCTCGATCGGTCAAAAGCCTGATCGCATGCACGAGATTCTCGTGATCCTTAAGCGGATCCCAGCGCGCTACGCAGCCGAGCAGAACTTCATTCGGCGCGACACCCCACAGGCGCCTAGTTCGTTCCCGGGCGAGTGGATCCGGCTGGAACGACATCGGATCAACCCCGTTGGGCACGACGATCAGCTTTGAGGAATCGAATCCAATCTTTTTGTGAAGAGCAGCCCCGCTGTGGGCATCCGAGACAATCAGTTTCGGCACTCTGTGCGACAGTAACGCGCAAAACCGCCGGATGATGCGAGTCTTCCAGCTTGAGCGTAACGGGCCCAGATCGGTCGAATGAACTGCCCAAACCACTGGCGGCGCACCGGCAAAGCGCGCCATTAAGCCGCCAATGAGGTTGGCATGGTCGAGCCGCGTCTGAATGACGTGCGGACTATATTCCGCAATGGCCTGCCGCAGCCTGCGTAGGCCTTCTACGCTTAAGCAACCCCGGCGCATACCTAGAGTGGTCACGGATACTCCCCGTTCCCTCAATGGCTGAGCGTAAACACCGTCTTGATGCAAGGACACCACAGCATGCTCGAAGTCAGCACTTGTCGCGGAAATTAACCTGAACAACACCGCCTCGGCACCGCCTTGGCCAAGATCCGTGATGATATGCAGCACTCGGTTAATCGAAGTCACCCGACCGTGCGCATGTTTCTACACGCCCGGAGTGGCAATGCCGTAGTGATGCAAAGTACGCACGAGTCCGTCACGCACGGATGTTGTAGCCCGGAATCCGATTTCTGTGGCCGCGCGAGTGACATCGAGGATGCTTGTTGGTATATCTGCTCGCCTCGGTTCGCCCGAGATCGACACAAGCTGTCGCTGTATCGCCTGTTCCACCATTGCAACGACTTCCCGAAGCGAATAACCGATTCCAGATCCGACATTCAGAACCGATGGGGCATCTTCGTACACGGCTAGAAGATTCAGCGCCTCCGTCAGATCGTCGACGTACAGGAAGTCTCGCACGGGCCGCCCGTCATCGCGCAACAGTATGGGTTCATCCTTAAGAAGGTGGCCAATAGTCATGGCGACAAAGCCCTGTCGTCCATATGGACGTTGACCAGGGCCGAATGGATTTGACAGTCTTGCGATCCTCACATCTAGTCCGCGGTGAAATCGGTGAAGCAGCAGATATTTCTCGATCGCGAGTTTCTGTATGCCATGCGAACTGATGGGATCGGTGACGGCACTCTCGGAGATAGGCACCTTCGCTTGCAGCCCATAAACTGACGACGACGAAGCAAACACAATACGCGGTACCTCCAAACGCTCACACGCATCGAGAAATCGGAGCGTCGCAAATATGTTATCCGACAACTCGCGGCTTACCTCGACATGCTCGTCACCGGGCACCGTGCTAGAAACCAGATGGAATGCGACTGCTGCCCCATCGAGAACCTGCGCTACCGCCAGCGGGTCCGCAAACTCCCCGCGAAACCATGATACCCGGCCAAGCAGATCGGCGGGAACAGGGTTATGGTCGAGAACAGCGACGTCGGTGTCGGCGATTAGACGCCGTATGAGGTTTAGGCCAATGAAGCCAGCCCCAAGCACGGCCACTCTGCGTGGCGGGCTCATCGCAGATCGCGAATCGCGCCGACCGTTCCATCACGCTGATTTTTCAAGTGTATCATCCGATAAATGAACGCCAGCAGAACCAATCCGGCGTAGTTACCCATTTGATAATCGTTGAACGCCATGACCGTAGCCAACGCGCCGACCAGCAGCAGACTTCCAAGGCTTCGCGTACCCAGGGGCGAGCTGTTCGAGTGAAACACGTCCAGCTGTCGCCCCAAGTTCCTTAGAAACAAAAAGAGGAACAACACGCCTAGCCATCCTGCAGCCAGCGCGGAATTGACGAACCAGGGGCCTGGAAGATCCGATATTGTCGGGCTTCCGAATGGCGATGCCAGGGCGGCGCGCATATGCACGACAGCCGCTGCACTTCTGTCAGTCAGTGAAACAGTTTTCGTAAGAAAATCGCCATATTCAGCGATGAGGCTAATTGCGTCTATCAGCGGCTGATACCCAAAATTCGATACAGCAAACAAAAAGACGGCCATCACGATCAGAAATCCATACGGGACAACAACTCGCATTGAGACAACGTGTAGCAGCAACCACCAGGCGGCGGCAAACGCCAGCGCTAGGAATATGGAACCGGAGAGCGACAGTACACAGAACGTCAAAATTGTGCCTCCCCACAGCACCGATATCGGAGAGTTCAACAAGAACGCCAGGGACGCCGGAAGCATGAAGTAGATCACGTTGAGCGAGGGTTCCTTCGCAAAGCTCTGCATACGTGCCAGTGGTTGTCCCAAAAATGAATAAATCTGGTCTTCATGAATTCCTAGTAATGCAATCGGGTGCTCTACGGCGTTCTCGAGAACACCCTCATCAGAAACCACGAGAACGTACTTGCTCAGTCCCGGGTCCAATGTGAGTAACACCCATTGAATGAGCGCCATAAGCGCTAGAGTCCCGGCCAGCGCCACCACGAACTTCGCTCCTGCCAAAAAGCTCTTGGCTGGCGCACAAGCCAACACTGTTAAGGCCAGCACTGCGGCAAGGCTGTCGAGAACGTAACTCCACTGTCCCCTGAGCGCAATCTCAGTGACGAGCTTTACAAAGGAAAAGAAGATTAGTGGCTCCAACACTTGGCTGGGAACCGACACGAAATAGTAGCATGCGGCGATCGCTATTGGGATAATCAAAACGAACTGCAATTCACGCTTAATGCCGAGCATTTCCGCGACCAAAAAAGCCTGCGAAACGTATATGAGCAACCCCGATGCAACCACCGCAACGCTTGCCAAGGACATGGCGAATGGTCCGGCAGTCCGTTCAGCGCCCTGATGGGGAGAGAGCAAATTCTCAACCCTGACCATGGTCATGGTCATGGTCATGGTCATGGTCATGGTCATGGTCATGGTCATTGCTCAAGCCTTTCGGCACATACCCGCGAATCAAAGTTTCACCAAGAGTTAGCAACGCCTTTGAACGCACGCCGAGAGGCAAATGCCCCCGTATTGCGAATCGCATGTGTCGCGCTGCCTCCGGGTAGTCTCGCAAGTGGTAGCGCGCTCTCCCCATGCCGTAGTGAAACCAGCCCGGGAGATCCTCTTCAGCATCACGGCCATCCGGCCGAAGGTAGATCTCCTTAATTCGCTCCAGATTCCGAATAGTTCTCTGCGGCGAGCTAAAGTTCCCACCTCCCACCCAATACCAGCCCAGTGGCTCGGCTATGCGGCAGAATTTCTCAGTCACATGGGACAATCTCAACCAGAGATCGTAGTCTTCCCAGGTTATGAGTCCACGATCCTCCGACACACCGTTGATTTTAACCAGCAAGCTGCGGCGTGCGACGACGCTCGATCCGGTCAATGCATTTCCCTCTTCGATGAGATTCCTAAACACCGGAGAGGACAGGCGTCGCGTTGCCGCACGACGCAAGCGCCACCCGCTGCGGGGCGTCCGCGCAAGGTACAAATCGTGGTAGACCACATCCATCCCGCGTTCAAGGAGCTCGACAGACCGCTGGAGTTTGCGCGCGGCCCACCAATCATCGGAGTCCAGAAACGCGACGTACTCTCCACGTGCGAAGTGCAGTCCAGTATTTCGGGGTCGCGCGGGACCGCCAAAGTTCTCGGCCCAATGATAGCTAAGATTGAGCGCGTTCTTATATCGTTCTACAATCGCCGCCGTGTCGTCGGTTGAACCGTCGTCGCAAACGAGGACTTCGAAATCCTTGAATGTTTGTACAACTAGCGAGTCAAGACACCGGCTGATCTCGGCAGCACGCATGTAGGTCACTACAATCACGCTTACTTTCGGTGCGGACTTCGTTGTTGCAGGTAAGCTTTCGTGCACGGATGGTCCTACATGGCTAGTTGACGGTACTCAAGCATCCAAGATGCCGCTACTTTCCGCAAATAAAGCGGTGCGGATCCGTGTAGTATGGGGCGCAAAGCTTCGCATCATGAGCGATTTACCACGCGCCTGAATGAGACCCGCAAGCATGGCGAGATCGATTCAACCCCATTCCACACAAAGGCAATCAGATTGAAAGGCATCGTCCTCGCCGGTGGATCCGGCACGCGTCTTTTCCCGATGACTCAAGTGATCAGCAAGCAGCTTCTGCCGGTCTATGACAAGCCGATGATCTATTATCCTCTTTCCCTGCTGCTTCTCGCCAAGATTCGGGAAATCCTCATCATCACAAATGCCTCCGAGCAAGGCCTTTTTCGCGCGTTGCTTGGATCCGGCGAACAGTGGGGCGTGAAGTTTACTTATGAGGTCCAAGCCAGTCCGGGTGGTCTGGCGCAAGCTTACCTTATTGCCAGGGACTTCTTGGCAGGAGAAGCATCCTGTTTGGTGCTGGGTGACAACATTCTCTATGGACACGGCTTGACCGAGGAACTTCAGGCCGGAGCCTCCTTGCGGAAAGGCGCGCGGATCTTTGCATACCGTGTGCCGGATCCCCAGCGCTATGGGGTGGTCGAGTTTTCAGACGACGTCCGTGTGCTTTCCCTGGAGGAGAAGCCCCAACAACCCAAGTCGAATTTTGCAATTCCCGGCGTCTATTTTCACGACGGACGCGCCCCTGATTTCGCAGCTAAATTGAAGCCCTCGCCTCGGGGGGAACTCGAAATCACGGACCTCAACCGCATCTACTTCGATGCCGGCGAATTGAGTGTTGGCGTTTTGGGACGCGGCATCGCATGGTTCGACACCGGAACCCCGTCTTCATTGCTTCAATCCGCAAATTTCGTCGAGACCATATTCGAGCGCCAAGGATTCAAAATCGCCTGCCTCGAGGAAATTGCATACACGACAGGACTAATAGACCAAGAAAGCGCTCTCGCGCAAGCGGATCAATACGGGAAGACTGAGTATGGCGCATACATCCGTGAGGTGGTGACAAGCCGCGACAAGGCGCTCTTGGAGAAGATACGACCAACAAATAGCCCAGACTCTTCACGGCCCATTGTCTAGCATGACGCTGTATGACCGTAACTATAGCCGTGCTCAATCTCGATTCTTCTGAAATGGACTTGGGCAGTAGTCATTGTAGTCGACCGGGTGATTATCCTGATCATCCGGATGCCACGCAGGATTCGGCAAATTGACGACCCAAGTTTCAGATTTGCCAATATTCACGATGAGACAGGGTATCGCGGGCGGGACTTCTACAATTTTCACTCCAAGCCCGTCCTTAACGGCAACATTGATTTCTTCGTAGTCTCCTGGCCCGTACTTCAATACGAAGCGAGCCGCTCCCCGAATTGTGGTGAAATAATCCCACCGCTTCATGTGGAGATGCGGACCCTTTTGCTCTCCCGGCAAACAACAGTTCAAGTACACCTGCCTCGGTTCAGCTTGAAACAATTTCTCCCAATCTTTGTAAAGCGAGACCACGTAACCGTTGATCTCGCCCTTCTGATTCTTGGACTGCTGTCTGTGGGTCTCAATTACCCGAGTTCTCATTTTCATAGTCAACACCACCGCCGCTTTGTGTCCATTTTCATGCGCAACGCCCCCTCGAAAACGTCGACCGTCTGCTGTTTCAAATCCCTGATTAGCTTGAAAGTGTCGAAGCTAGTATCTCTAGGACGCGGAGCAGATTGCACAAAATCTGCCAGCTTTGACGGGGCAATGCGGTCCTGATCGAACTCGAACGCGCGGGCGACAGCGCGTATCCAGTCGTAGCGGCTAACGCGGGAATCACCGCCCGCGACATTGATCTCGCCTTGGAATCCATTCGAAATCACGTGCCACATGACTTTGGCGACATCATCCGCGTAAACCGGGTTTTCGAACTGATCATCGACGAGTTTCAAGTCCCTACCCTGCTGCATTAGAGGAAGGAAGTACGTCACCGGATTCGACCGCGCAAATTGATAATTCCAGCCATACGAGACGGTGGGCCGAAAAATGACCCAATGTCCCGGATAGCTTCGAGTCTGGGCGTCGACCTGTGCTTTCAAACGACCATAATTGTTGATCGGTTGAGCTTCCGACGCCTCCGAGTAGGGCGCCCGATCCCCACCATAAATCGCATTGGAGGAAAACGTTGCCCAGTGAGCCCGAATCTTCCATGCTTCTTCCATAAGGAAAAGCGGAAATTCCAAATTCACCGACGAAGCAAGTGCAGTATCATTTTCGACCCGATCCACATTACTCTCGGCACCGGCGTGAATCACCCAATCTGGAGAGAACTGCCTTAGTAGGTCGCCTATCGACTTCCGATTCTCAAAGTGTATGCCAACCGCCCGCACGCCGGTTCTCCAGTTCAATCCAGCATGCAACGTTTTCGAGAGCGCGAGAATTTCGCAATTGTCGGCGGCTACATCAGATTCGAGAAAGTAGCGTCCAAAAAGGCCTGTCGCTCCGGTGAGAAAAATCTTCATGGTGGCTGGCCTACTGACAAGCTTGCTATGGGATCAGGCGCCTGGTCTCCCGTACGAGACGACCATCGCAATTGTATGAGCACCTCTGCAGACCCATGCATATTATCGCCAGCTAAATCGGGTGCGCATAGCTGTTCGTCTACCTTCTGCGGAGGTCGACGCTCGTGGATGATGAGGCCCGCGGGTGTCTCTGGACGGGTGTGCTCAAAGAACACTAGCAGCACGAACGCGAGAAGGATAAGAATTGAACACCATTAGTTATCTCAGTCGAAATTGCGGGGTCGTCTCGCTGGCCAACATGATTGCCGGAAACGCTCAATTCTTGATTGCCTCTACATAAATTGAATACCAACTGCGATATTTTCTATCTATGTTCATTCTGAACTTATGGCGAGTTTCTCCAGGCTCGCATTTGACTACGCTGGAAAACCCCGCCTCTGTAAGCATCGTACTTAGTTTATGAAAATTGAACCAATTTCTATGCTCAAAGGAGTTCAACACCTGTTCTGCCGAAAGCAGGGATACCGCCCATTCGCCAAATTCACTATTCGACAGGGTATGAATCTTCTCGTTGAACTCTTCGGCGGAGCATAGCGGCGGCAGGGGCATATTGTATTTGCGATCGAAATAACTGACGATGGCTGCGAGTATTTTCATGTGCTCCTGATCGTAAATGCCGCGATCCTTCGGCATATCCCAGCGTTCCACTTCCTTCAGCATCAGCTTCGTAAGCTTTCGATTCTCATCGTGCACACACTTGTAGTCGTCCAGAAGCATATCCAGATCGGGACATTCGACTCGCAAAACTCCTCCAATTTGCATTGCATCGAATAGATTTTTAAACAGCCTTCTCGCCGCATCGTTAGATAAGTGTTCTATGGTGTGCGCGCTGTACGCGTATTTGATGTCATGTAGGTCAAGCTTGTAGTCACACTCCAAATTTACCAAAGTATCGGCGGACTCAAGACTGACGCTCGTCCACTCGGGTGGAAAGTAAGTGACGTAGTTTTGCTCAGCAACTGCGACATATCTGGCATTTGGTCGAAACAGGAGGCGATATGAGGCGAAATACACTCTATAGCTTTTCAGGTAAAACCAGATGGCTATCGGCCAAAGTTGGCGAGGCAAAATCGTCTTTGCCAGATTTGATATGCTCATTCAACGCCCCACGAATCGAAAGTCAGGACGACTCCGTACTAAAGTGTACCCCTGGGGGGTGCCGGTCGTCGTATGAAGCCCGGAACTAGTGATCAAAGACGAGTTCATCATATTGCGCTGCCATTATTCTTGAGGTAAATCGCTCGCTGAGTCGCCGGTACCCCGCCTGTCCCATTTGTCGTCTGACACTTGGATCCGCGAGCAAAGTGACAATTGCTTTGGTCAATTCCGAAGCACTACCCGCAGACACGACTAGTCCAGTTACACCGTTTTCGACTACTTCTTTCATTCCGCCAAAATCGGAACATATCACAGGCTTCTTGTGCTTCATTGCCTCCAAAATGACCATGCCAAAACTCTCGAAAGCGATCGACGGTACAACCAAAACATCGATTTTCTCCAAAAACCCATCGACATCGTCGTGGTAGCCAATAAATGATACGTTGTTCTCGCAAAGCCTGGCGCGCTCATGCAATAATTTCAGGTAGTCTGGAAGAGGCGGATTTGGGCCGAGAAGCGCAAGTTCACAAGGTATGTCGACCATCCTGAAGGCGTCAAGTAGTACGTGCGGACCCTTCATGGGATAAAGGGCACCCACGAATCCCACAGTCAGACCTGACGGATGCCAATCAAGAGGACCAGTGCGCAGCATAGACCGAGGATCCGGCGTCGACAGATCGATTCCGTTGTAGACCCGAATTACAGGTCGACTGAATACCTCGGTCTCGAGCGCGACCTTGACGCTATCTGACACCGCCACAATTGATGTCGCGCATTTTCCGATCAACCATGCGCGCGCAAAGCGCAATGGTGCCAGTGCAGTGGAAGACAGTGCGAATTTGTCCTTCTCTGGGTGGCTGTGAATGACCAGAATCCTCTTCGGTACTCGCGCCACCTTCGCGGCGTATATGATCCAACGGCACAAGGCACCGGCGGGCCACCCGCCGGTATGGCTAAAGACAGCGCCGGGCGCAAGCCGACGTAAGAGAAGAAACAGAAAAAAGACGATTAGCGGCGAGAAGGCAAAATCGAGCGTTTGTCCAAGCACGAAGGTGATGACCCGCAATACAAAAACTCGATGACGCCACGGGAGCGTGCGCCTAAGCCACGTGCTCGGCATATCGAAGGGCAGCTTATAAACCGTGATGCGGGCATTGGCACGGAGCGATTCTCCCAGTTCATTTACCGCCCAATGCTCATTGTTCAAAAGAACGTCTACGTGCCGTGTCTTTGCGGTCTCGCATACTTGATTCGTCCATACCAAAAACATGCCTTTGGTAATTTTTAAGTATTCCTCCGAGAAGATCAGTAACTTTTTCATATCAGCTGCAAACGTAAATATTGACCGAACGACTGCTTTTGTTACGTATGAACAAGGCGGACAATCGACGTCAGACCGATGTGTGGGACAGTGTCAACTGCGTTCAATCTCAGCGAACTCAATATGTGTTCTCAATGGTCAGACTTGATCGGAGGGTCCTTGTAGGCCCTTCCCCTACACTATTCCCGCTCAGTGACCTCATAGTTTTTTCGCCAGTTCCCGCACTGTAGTGCAGATTTGCGCCCTGTCCCACAGACACATCTCTCGCGGGGGAAACGGATGTACGTAATCCGCGATGCGGTAGTGCGGGTTCTCCGGAAAAGAGAAAGGCTCGGAAAAAAGGTCAATGAGCCTGAATGCGCCTGTCTGAATGTCTGTGTTGACGAAACGGCCATTGTTTACGTGGGTATTCGCAAGCAAAAAGGACGATGTCGAATCGACGAAATTCTGCAGTAACCGGGCGACGTCCCGGTTGCTGAGGTGGAACAAACAGTCCCTGCAGATCATAACATCCGCAGTCGGCAAAGCATCGGTGATGATGTTGGCAACTACGAACTTGTGGCGACTATCACCGTAGCGCTTCTGGTTCCGCGCGATGATTTTCGGCACGATGTCGATGCCTACATAGGACATCTCCTTGATCAACGGAACCAGCCGCATCCAATGAAAATCGCCACACGGAGCGTCGACGATCGTTTTTATCCCAAAGCGCTCGAAGACGATGGGCAGAAAGAACCTCAGATTCTCGGTATACCCTAGCTCCGAGCCGGCCCCACTTCGGCTTTTACCGCCTTTCCAGAGACCATTCTTGTATATCTCAGAGAAAACAGCAGTGTAATCGCGGCCGTTTAGCCTTCGAATGAACCGCTTGTACCTTTTGTCGCTCGAAATTCCCAGCACGGATTTTACTATGAGCGCGACTGCAGATGCTATTCCGTTGGCCTTATAGTATTCGTGCAGATATTTCGCTCTTGGGTTCATATGCCGCCGCTCCGCACGCTATCTTGTTTGGCGTCCATGGCAATAATTTCGCGCAGAAAGACTTCGCTACCGAATGTTTGTTCGGATTCGTGCGTGGTCAAAAAATTGTACTTATATTTTTCATATATTTTCAGATTGGCTTCCGCAATCTCGATCTGTGCACCTCGAGCAATCTCATCGGCATTGTAAATCGGCGACTCAAGATAGCTCGCGTAACAACGCATTTCTCGGATCACGGTGTCCCGGTATGCATCCGCCATCTCATCTGTATAAAAGAATACCAGCGGCTTGCCGTTGAGAACGGCGTAACTCATTGCAGTACTAGTGTGGGACAACACGAATTCAGCGTCTCTCACCAGCTCGGCTGTGACGAGACGGTACAGCGGTCGCCCGCCGAAAGTCTCAGCGTCGTAGTTGGATTTCGGATGCGCGGCAATGACGACCTCGATTCCGCGTTCCTGCTCCAACAGGGAAAAGAAGCGATTGAGTGACCGATAGTAGCGCACAGGATCGATCACTGAATAACCGCAAAAGGCTAGATCGGATTGGTACGGGAGATTTATATCCAGGAACACCGCATATCGACCGTTCACGATCCTGTGGGCTTGAGTGCGCGCCCTGACATAATGATCGTAGTCGCACAGGTTGATCGGCACGATCCTGGCTGCATTTTGGGTACCTGCAGCCATCGCCTCCCCAGCAGCGAACACAATCTCGAATTGATTGACAAGCTCGAGCCATCGCAGTGTTGCCGCCTTGAATCGATAGAATATCTCCTTGGCAGAGAAGACAGGGTTGGAAAGAGCGGAGGCGATCTTACGCCATTTATAAATCGGATCGCGCGGCATCGCTCCCCATGCGATGAACAACATCCTGCAGTTATATTTGGAAAAAAGGCGAAAAATCCGGGTGAGCCTGCCAGCGTAACTGATCAACATCACATAGCACGCGTCTCGATTTAGTGGCAGACGAAGCATAGCTTCGACCTCGCCGAAGGTGCGAAAGATGCGCAGATATGGAGGAGTTCTCGCACCGTGCTCAGTGTGATCCTCGCGCAGTAGCGAAACTACATCCCAATATTCGACAGTGACACCTTTCTCAATGAGAAAATCAATATACCAATCCCGTGCCACCTTGTCAGTCAGCCTGCCGACCGAAACATAGATAACCCTCATCATAGAGACCAGCCGTCGTCAACAATGAGATTCTGGCCGGTGATGAATTTGGAGTCATCGGACAAGAGAAAAAGCAAGGCACCACCGAGATCGCCGGAATCGAGCATTCCTTTTGAATTGCAAAAAGCGTTGTATTTCAGAAGGAATGCTTCGGGCTGGTTGTCAATGATTCCGCCGGGACTCAGGCAGTTCACCCTGATCCCTGTGCCTTTGAAATATTGCGCGAAATAGCGCGTCAGATGAATAATCGCTGCTTTGATTGCGGCATATTCGACCGGCATGGTCATGGAAGTGCCTGAGTAAATCTCGAAGCGCGGCGTCGCGACGCCGTAGATGGACGACATATTGATGATGTTGCCTCCACCTTGCTCGCGAAAGAACAATCCAAATTGCTGTGCGACCAGAAAATACCCACCAAGGTGTAGGCCGATGTTTTCGCAGAAATCCGGATAAGTTACATCTTCGAGCTTGCGGCCATAGTTGCGGTTTCGCGGATAGGCGTTATTGACTACTGCATGTATGTGCCCGTGCCTCCCGCGCAGTTCCGAAATCAGCGTTCCCACCGAAGTCGAACTGGTGATATCGAGAGGCATAGCCGTAGCCAGACCTGGATATTGTGAAGTAATCTCGTCAGCCACTCGTATCGCACCTTTCATATCGATGTCGGCGACCACGGCGGTACCGCCTTGTTCAGCAACTAGGCGCACGAAAGTGCGGCCAAGACGCCCAGCACCTCCCGTGACAACTATCACTTTGTTCCGAAGCATCATTCTGATACGCCGGCAATGCCCATCTGTCGTATGACTCTCGCGGGGCATCCGGCTGCAACCACTCGGTCAGGAATGCTCTTGGTCACAATGCTGCCTGCGGCTACGACCGAATTTTGTCCTATAGTCACACCCGCTAGGATTATTGCGTTCGCCCCAACCCAACAACCCTTCTTCAGAACAACCGGCGCGGACGGAAAATAGTCCTGATCGATAATCGGAGTTTTCGCATCGTCGAAGCGGTGATTATTGACGTAAATATGGATCCCAGGTCCAAGCAGCACATCGTCTTCTATCGTAATTCCCACGTGCATGTCCGCCATCAGCTGGCTGCCTGGACGAATGACAACACGGTTCCCAACGCTGATCCTAGAGCAAAAGACGGCATAGGCGCCCGGACGGAGTTCCGCGCTGTCCGCGAAATACTTGAACTTGCTCTTGCAAAGAGCGAGCATGCTCGACTTGAAATGCAATCGCCAATGAGTGAGCGGAATATCCGGTCCGAGCCGATCGGCCCGCCACCAGAACCGGAGTCGCTCCCAAACGTCAGACGGGTTTATGGCAGCACCTTTGGTAGGTTGACAGACGGGTTGGACATCAGGAATTCCGCGAATTGAATATCAAGCAGCGTGTCGATGTCCACGGCCCGTTCCGGGGGAATGTGCACCGATCGCACTCGACCTTCGAAAATACCGTCCCGTTCCACCACAAATTCCGGGCTAGCGACGTAGGCAACCGTTGTCATGTCAAATACCTTGGGCGCGTCTTGGCGCCGCGTAACTGTGTTGTCGGGACGAATAATCAAGGCTACGGTTCCGTCCGCATTGCATTTGACCATGTTGAAATACGGACTGCGATGTGCATCTGTGACAGTAATTACGACATCCGCGCTGCCCTTTGCGTACTCATCCAGGCATTTTTCCAGATCGAGAGAAGACCGAAGTGGAGCCGTCGTGGGCACGACGATTAGGGCATCGGGGTAGGAACCTTGTGACTGCCTCAAGTAATTCAGCGCATGACGCCAGACGAGCCACTCGGGACTGTTGTCCTCGGCCAATTCAGGGGGCCGCAAAAAGGGCACCTCTGCGCCTGCGTCACGAGCTATTGCCGCAATCTGCTCGGAATCGGTAGACACTATAGTCCGTCCGATGCGCCGGACCGCTTTCGCGTGGGTAATAGCCCACTCAATTAGCGGACGGCCCGCTAACGGATGTAAGTTCTTGCCTGGCAAACCCTTCGAGCCACCCCGAGCACAGATCAGTGCTACGACTTTCATGCCGCTCCCTGTGCACCCAATATTCCTTCGCCCTCTAGTACCACCGATTGAATCGAACCAGCCCTCGATGACATGCGTGCAGCTTCAATTATCCTCAATACAGCTAGGCCGTCGTCGCCACAAATGAGAGGCCGGCTTCGATCGGAGACACATTTTAGGAAATGGCACCATTCTGCAAGATAGCTTTCGTCCTTTTTATGCGGTTTCACGGGCAGATGCTGCCACGCATGTGCGCCTCGCTCGAAGACTTCTAAAGTGCCAACTATGCCGTTCCATCGTAACGAACCCGTCTCGCCGATTACTATGCAACTACGAGTAGTGTCGTGACGAATAAGATCCAGGTTGACACCGGCAATCAAAGGCGCCCTTCCGCTCTCCTCCTCAAATCCCAGCAGTAGATGTGCCGTATCGTCAACATCGATCTCGAGTTCGCTCTGTTTGCGTTGGACAGCACTCACCCATTTCACGTTTCCAAATAACCAGCGCAAATAATCGATTTCATGACTCAGTTCCAATAGCACCCCGCCTCCAAGCGCGGAATTGGCGGACACGGACTGACGATAATCGGAGCCCGGCCTCCACGACGGCAGATACTGCCCGACTTCCGCCCTGACGGATAGAACTCGCCCGACACGGCGCTCTTGGATCAACTCGCGCAGCCGTGACAACGAAGGCTGGAACCGCAGGTTGTACCCGACCATAAGAGTGAGCCTGCGTACCCGGCAAAGCTCAATTAGTTCGGATACTCCATGTGCGGTATCGGCAATAGGCTTTTCGACCAATAGATGAACATCGGCACGGGCCAATGCCAGCGCAATTTCGAGATGAAAATTTGCCGGGTTGGCGATCACCGCAACCTGCGGCCGAAACTCGAGGGCGCTGGCCAGATTTGTAAAGCAATGATTGATGCCGATTTCGCCGACATCGTGGCAAGCTCGACGCCTCAATACTGCGATTTGCGAGTCGGGGACGAGTTGACGTGCAACCTGCGCATGCCGTCGACCGATACTCCCAAGACCGACGATCAAAATCCGTTCGATCATGCTAAGTCTTTCCTCGCGCCCTAGGGATCAATGAGCTGCATTGTCTGTAATTTCTGTTTGTAGAACGCGGCGCGTTCCCTACCTAGGCTGGCCACGCGAACGTCGCGCTCATTTGCCGCCGCTACGAAGGCTTGCGGGAAGTCGTCTGGGTAACTCATAGCCAAGATCCGTGTGAATATGGCCGGCCGAAGCGAGTGTTCGATCATGCCTTCCTGCTCGGATTCCGAGCGCTTGATGCTGTTGCGAAGAAAATCATCAACCATTGCAGCGTTGCAAGCGTCCCAATAGATGACATATTTAGTGCATTCCTTTGGTATGTCCGGCCAGAAACCACAAATGTTCGGCTTTCGGTCATAGCCTATTTTCAGTATGTTTTCCCAATCTGGCGGTGTGGACGAATGCAACAGCCGCGAATCAAAGAAGCAGAAATCGCCCGCTCGGGTCGGCACCTCGAACGTACCCACGTCCATCCTCAGCATCATTGCGATTCGGTTAAGAGCTCTTTTGAAGTAGAACAGGGTCCGCTTGAGTTTATTCGGTTCGGATAGCCCTCTGTGGCTCTTGGGTTTGATCCTGATTCCCCCGCCCCAGCCGTTGTCGAAATCCTGCAGAAATATTCCGCACTTCACAAATCGGTAGTCCGGCGCTCTGAGGTAGAAGTTGCCCGCCTCGCTGCCGGCGTCCATGTGCCATCCGGTGTTGCGCTTCCAGCCGGTCAAGCCATATGAATTTCGCTGTACATCCACGTCATGCTGGTAAAATAGCTCCGGTCCTAGGGCGGCTCTGAGTGAACTCACGATGCCGTCATCGAACAGCATCCTCCAAATCGATTCGCGCCTCAGCACTTCAGTAGAACACATGGTCGGCCGATCTCTCATCTCTGCGCTAGCGAAAGCCTCATCCAACTGCGAGCGTATTCGGCTCACTGTTTTAGGATCGAAGGCATTTCTAATGACGGCAAAACCAAATTTTCGCAGCGAGTCGCGCACGCCGCGGTTCGACATCGTTCTAGATTCGAATTCCCACCTCATCGTCTCGCCGGAAACTCTGCTCCCCCTCCAAACTTGCCGCGCAACAGCGCATACTCGTCATCGACCCAGTGCGCCATCTCGATACCCTTCGCCAGGATCGTCCGTCGCACATCAGGAAACGCCGAACCAATGAAATTTAAAAGATTGGCGGTGGCAACTGCGTCCACCATGGGGTGGAGCAATCCATCGATGATGTGGCTGGCCTTCCCTACCCCCCCCATGAGAATGCAGGGTGATTCCGACGATTTGTGTAGCTCGTCGAGTACTGCAAGATCAAGACCTGTGCCGGTGCCATCCTGATCGATTGACTGGAGCAGTATTTCTCCAGCGCCGCTCCGCTGTAAGGTATTCACCCATTTCGAAAGGCTCATCGATACTTCCTTTGAACCATTGTCAGTCATCACGCAGCGCGCATTCTGCGGCGTTCTCCGGTAATCAACGCCGGCAACGATGCACTGCCTGCCAAATTGTGCAGCGAGTGAACGGCAAAGGGCGGGGTCGTCGCGGAATGCGGAATTGATCAAAAGCTTGTCCGCACCGCTGCGCATGTAGAGTTGCGCAATGCCGAGGGACCTAACTCCGCCACCAACGGTCATGGGTATGAAACATCGGCCCGCAATGTGCTGGACTGCATTGGCAAATCTCTCCGAATTCCTGTCTCCTCGTGAAACATCGAGCACCATCAACTCGTCAAGACCGCGAGAAACTTTGGCGAAGTCATAGTTGTCAAAGAGCCAATCGATCGAACCGATTCCCTGCAGCCTGAAGTTGCGGCTGAGCATGAACTGGCCGCAATCGTAAAGTAGAGTAAATATCAGTCGCCGCATCGCAATTCTATAGAGTCGACTCAAGAAAATTACTGATCAAGCGCAGGCCAGCCGATTGACTCTTCTCGGGGTGGAATTGAACCCCGAAAATGTTTTCCCGTTGGAATCCCGCGACGAACGGCCGCACGTGATCGCACATAGCGACATTACAACCGACTTCGATTTCGGGTAAGGCGTATGAATGGGTAAAGTAAAAGTACGCTTGCGCCCCGAAACCGTCGAACAGGCCCGTCTGGGCAAATCCATAGGTTGGTGCGAATCCTACGTGCGGCACTTTCTGCGTTGAGCCGGGCCGCGGCTCCAGTCGAACGAATCGTCCCGGAATAAGCCCCAATCCCGGCAAAGAACCTTCCTCGCTTCCCGTGCAAAGAAGCTGCATACCGAGACAAACACCTAGTAAAGGACGCTTGCTCTCATTGGCGTAAGTGCGCAGTGCTTCCGCAAGGGATCGCTCGGCAATGCGCGCCATAGCTGGATCGAAAGCACCCACACCCGGAAGAATGACATGGGTTGCGGTCGGCAGAGTGCCGGGGTCGTCCGAAACGAGATAGGGCGCTCCTAGGTACGCCAATGCCGAGGCCAGGGATTGTATATTTCCGACACCCAAATCGACTATGACGACGCGCATTGTCAAACGACCGTGAAGAGCGGCTTCCAACGTCCGTTGATCTTTTCAAACAGTTCCTTGTTGGCCCACTTGTCGAGTACCGCCTCGAACTCTGCACTGCTCATCCTATAGTAATCAAGATAGAGATCCATAAATTGGTCCGGATATTGTCCGTCGTAGAGCCGCACGAGATTGACCGCCTGTTCCCGGTCCATGGCACCACGCCGCACTTCGATACATGCATCCTGGTTAGCGCGGCCGAAGCCGAATTTGAGATACATAATATAGGTATGTAGCGCGTACAACGCCTGATCGTTCTGCGCAAAGTTTGTGAATGTCCCGGCGTTTGAGCCTTTTGCCTCCTGCAGACCGCAATGCTCCTTAGCTACCAGGTAATTCCGATATGGATCCCAATTCTCGAAGTATGACCAATGTGTGATGTTGATCTTATGAACCGTGAGCTCGGCTTCGGCCGGAAACTCGAAGAAATTGAGTTCCTGTTTGGACAATCCCGATTGGCGCAGCACCCTGTCATAACCGCCCTCAAGATAAATCCTTTTCATGTATGTCACATCGTAAATCGGATTCTTGTCAGTTTCGGTTGATCCGCCGTATTCGACTTCGCCATCCTCGCCATAAAAAATCAACCCGATTCCGAAGACCGCAGCCATGCGCACGCACGCTGCCTGCATCGAAATCAGCCATCCGTAGTATGGAAATCCAATTTCAATGAATCCGGTTCGATTCAAGAGGCGCATAGCGCTGTAGTCGGGATTGATTGAAATGTGGTTGTAGCCGCTGCGCACGAACGAGCGCAGATTCTCGTCTCCCAAAGTCAGCGGCAGCGCTGGAGTGATGGTGACCGCAAGCGGATTCATGCCGCATTTGTGCTTGAGCGAGTACGATACATAAGAGCCGTCTTTGCCGCCGCTCACCGGAGTCAGGCAATCGAATCTCCCGTCGGTGCGCCTGTGTTTTGCCAGAAGAGATTCCAATTCCTTGCCGCGAGCATTCCAATCAAGGGTCTTTTTCTTTTCGGCCCACAGACACGCGTTGCACCAGCCACGGTCGTCGAACTTTATACGCGGACGGGTGGACATGCTCAGGCACTGCGTACACCATCTTAGTGCGGATTTCGAGCTATTTCCCATCAGTATCATGACCTCGAGATTTCAGTGAATTTGCACGCTCCAGATCGTCCTCTCGGCCGACATCCAGCCATGGCTCGTGCATGGGGTAGACGATGGTGCGGGCGGCGCGATCTTGTAAACGGCCGAACACATCGGGCATGTCACAGCGCTCGCCGGCCGTGAGTTCATCAAGGGCATTGGGCTCGAGCACGTAAATGCCTGCGTTAACGTGAGTTCGAGCCACCGGCTTCTCATCGATTCCGACGATATCAACGCCGTTCGTGCGTACCACGCCGTATGGATGCTGCCACTCGTGGAGACGGACAGCCATTGTCGCCGCCGCACGATGGCGAATGTGGAAGTCGAGTAGTTCGCCATAACGAATATCCGTCAGCACATCTCCGTTGGATACGAGGAACGGAATCTCGGGACGCGGACTGAGATATGCGATTGCCCCGGCGGTGCCCAGAGGGGACTCCTCCCGCAAATATTCAACTTGCACCTGCCAACGGCTACCGTCGCCAAAATGCTCCTGGATCAGGTGACCAAGATAGTTAATGGCCAGCACGAAGTGGTGAAAGCCTTCGCTCCTGGCACGCTCGATGATGTGTTCTAGCATAGGCTTGCCACCCACTGGCAACATCGGCTTCGGGCAATCTTCGGTGAACGGCCGCAACCGCGTGCCGAGTCCGCCCGACATAATGACCATCAGATTGGCGCGCCGGCTCGGCGCATGCAGTTCGTCCCAAAGATGCAAGCCAACCACGCGATGACGACTGTCTACGACGGGCAGCTGGCGAATTCTGTTTGTGCCCATTAGCTGCAGAGCGGTCTCACGAGTCATCTCCTCAGGAACTACCAGCGGTTCGCGTGTCATAAGCGAGTCTATTTGAGAGTTCAAGTCGAGACCTCGCAGCAAGCCCCGACGAATGTCGCCATCGGTCAAGGTACCCAGCAGTTCGTCCTGCTCCGTGACAACGAGGATAATTTGCAGCGCCGAGTCATCCAGGTTGTGAATAGCCTGCCGGAGGGTCGAACCTGCAGCAAGCACCGCTTTACGCCAACGCTCGCTGGATCCACTCTGGTTGCTATCCGGCATTAATCTGCTCGCCGCCGGACCGCACGCTACGACTACTCGCAAGGTCATAAAAAGGCTTCTTCAGAATGGAATCCAACGGATAGTCTCTAAGAACCTTCACGACTTTTTCGCTTGCACCGCCCTCCCCATATGGATTGCGAACAGTCTTAAGTTGCAGCTGAAAATCCTGGGAATATAGGCGCTGGAAGGCCGCAGCAATTGATCGCTGGTCAGGATCGCAGTCGATCACGCTCTGTGCTTTGAGGCGTCCTTTTTGCCGATCACCAATATTGATTGTACCTTTACCGAAGCTGGGAACTTCGGTCAGCCCGCTGGAAGAATTGCCCACTACTCCATCCACATGTCGGACGCAGGAGAGATATCGCAACTGGCCTAGAGACGAATATGCCCGAGCATTTGTGTGTCCTGCTACGAACCGCTGAACCATCTCGATCAATAGGCGGCTTCCGGTATCAGCGTTCGGCAACGTGAAGATTAAGTGCGTGTCCCGCAGCGTATCGAGCGCGCAGAGCAGCTCAGTCATCTGCCTGCCGAAGTCCTGACCATCCAATGTGGCGGGATGAAAGGTGACCAGCAAATTCCTACGCGCCAGCGCAAATCCCAAAGATTCCTCCAGAGTCGCGCGATCGAGCAGCTGAAGCCTCCTTATATTATCAATCCCCAGCCCGCCTACTAGGAACACCCGCTGTGGGTCCTCTCCCAGTTGAATGACGCGTCTTCGATATTCATCCGCAGCGACAAAATGCAAATGTGACATCTTGGTTACCGAGTGGCGAATCGCTTCGTCGAACGCACCTTCGGTCGCTTCGCCGCCATGAGCGTGGGCAATAGGAATGCAGGCGATTGTCGCTGCTGCGGCCGCCGAAAAGATCTCAAATCGGTCTCCCAATACGAAAATCAGATCCGGCCGCAACTGCGTTAAAGCGTCGCCGAAACCGATGAGACCCAAGCCCATGGACTTGGTCAGACCCGCGCTCGAGTCTGAGCTGAGCAGCATCTCAATCTTGCGATCGATTATGAAACCATCCCGCTCAATGTCGCGGTAAGTGAGGCCAAATTCTGGCGACAGGTGCATGCCGGTGGCGACGAGCTGCAGCTCTAGCCCAGGGGTGTCGCGAATGCCCTCAATCACCCAACGAAGGCAACCGTACTCAGCGCGAGTACCCGTCACCACACAAATCTTACGAGTCATAACTCGAGCAACTCATCCGGGCTAAAATCGCGCGGCGCGCGCCTTCCAATGACTTCATCCCACCGCATAGGTGATATGCCGGTCCCCGGCCGCTTGACCGTTACGTTGCGAGCGTCGTAGATCTCGCCGGCGCGAATTGCCAGCGCTGCAACTAACGATTTGCGAGCAACCGGGATGTTCTTCGCTTCGCTGGGTGTTGGGCGCTTGATACCGTCTCCAATCGCCAACTCGACATTGCGGATCGCCGTGACCATCGCTTTAAACTCGCATGGCTCCAAGCTTGCCTTGTGGTCCGGTCCCGGTAGCGAGCGGTCAAGCGTCAGGTGTTTCTCGATTATCGTGGCGCCAAGCGCAACGGCTGCGACAGCGACCTCGATGCCTGAGGTGTGATCTGAATAGCCTACCGCCACGCCAAAAGCTTTATGGATCGTGATCATAGCCCGCAAGTTCACGTCAGCCATGGGCGTCGGATATTCGGTGTTGCAATGAAGTACCGTAATGCGGTCTCGTGCAGCGCCCGACGCAACTAACACCTCCAACGACGCCTCGATCTCCCCAAGCGTAGCCATGCCAGTGGACAAGATCAAAGGTCGGCCCTGTCGTGCAACATGGCGAAGATAAGGCAAATTGGTCAGTTCGCCCGATGGAATTTTAAAACGGTCGATGCCAAGATCGACGAGCAGATCTACGCTTGCCTCATCGAATGCCGTGGACAGAAACCCGATGCCCTGGTCACGGCAATGGGCGATAAGCAGCTCATGACCCGCTCGATTCAGTTCCAGCCTTCTCAACATTTGGTATTGTGTCTCGTCGGCCCCTGCTGCGGAAATTTGATATTCGGCCTTCGCCGCTTGTCGCGTCACCAGCCGGTCCGCTGCGAAAGTCTGAAACTTTACGAGATCCGCACCCGCATCGGCCGCGGCTTCGATAAGGCGGCGTGCCAAAACGAGGTCGCCGTTATGGTTCACACCCGCCTCGGCTACGACGAGTGTTGTCACGAGACTGCCTTGATAGCCGGAATGTGTGCGCCATCAATGCAATCGGTGATCACTCTTTGGCCCATGCCAATCAAACAGCGCTCCCCAATTCGCACGGATTGCCGGACGCTGGCCTGACTCCCAATGAAAGTGCACGCGCCGATCTGCACGCCGCTGTTAACAGCGGCCGAGGTCGCGATGTGGCAGTGGTCGGCAATAACCACTCCATGTTCGACTAGCGCGAGACTGTTTATTATGCAATTTCGACCAACCACTGCCGCGGCGTTGACCACCGCGCCATGCATGACTATCGTTCCGATGCCCAGTGTCGCGTGCCTCGATACGTGGGCACGCGGCGATACAATCTTCGGCATCTGGCAGCCCAGGTCCTGCAGCCGACAAAACAGGCGGACGCGCGGCTCCGGCGTCTTGATATGGCCAACAGCGATAAGGACTATCGGGTGATCGGCGACAAGGGCAGATAAGTCTTCATCCGTGCCGAGCACCGGATATCCAAGCACCCGCCCGCCCACTTCCGCAGCCGACCCCACGAGGCCCGCTACCGTGAATTGACCGTCCTCCTCAATAACATCAATGCACGCGGCCGCGTGCCCTCCGGCACCGATGAGGAGAATGGACGCCGATCTCACCGCAAAGAATCCATCGCCAACTGGGCGCTACTTGGTAAATTGACGATTCGCTGCTCGAGAGATTCCGCGACCGCGAGAGGCATGCGAGGGCTGTTGCTATATGCAGGCAATCGATGGTTCAAAGTCCAGACCGGACGCATCATGAACCCTTCGTCGCAGCTCAGGGTCAACACCGCATTGCGTGCGGGTATTTGCGCTTGATCCAGTAGCAAAGTCTGCAACCAGTAGTTGCTGCGACAGCCCGCGGGTTCTGCCGAAAGTCGAAGTCCCGGAACCGGTTCAAACACAGCCGCATAACGCACGTGAAGGCGCCGTTTTGCGTCAACCAGCGTCTCTAGTTGCTCAAGCTGCGCGCATCCAAGTGCTGCATTCAGATTCGGCAGCCTATAGTTGTATCCAACTTCGTCGTGTCGATACTCCCAGCGATGCGGTATTTTGGCGGTCGTCGTCAGATGCTTGGCGTGGCGCGCGAGTAGCGCATCGTTGGTGAGGATCGCTCCACCGCCTCCGGTAGTAATGGTCTTGTTGCCATTGAAGCTGAGCGTGCCCATCAATCCAAAGGTCCCTGTATGAGCATTATGATAACGGCTGCCTAACGATTCTGCTGCGTCTTCGATCATAACTAGACCGAAGTCGTGCGCGATTGCCAGCAACCCTTCAATATCGACGGGATGCCCGAAAACGTGCATCGGTACGACAGCGCGAATGACTTTCCCCGTATGTCGATTGACACACGCGCCAGTGCGCCGCTCCACGATGCTCACGAGATACTCGCGCAGCGCCCCTGGATCCAGCCCAAGAGTGCGCTCTTCACTGTCCACAAAGTGCGGTACTGCTCCACAGTAGCTAACCGCGTTAGCGGTTGCAACGAACGTGAGCGCCGGAATCAGGACTTCGTCGCCTGGTGATACGCCCGCCAATCGCAGGGCGATATGCAGTGCGGCTGTACCATTTACCACGGCCACAGCGTGTTTAGCGCCAGTATAGGCGGCGAGTTCCATCTCGAATCGGTCGACAAACTTCCCCACGGACGAGACGTAGGTTGAATCGAGACACTCCTTAAGATAAGTCCACTCATTGCCGCCAAAGTGCGGCTCGTGCAGAGCAACCGGGCCGGGGCCGACTACAGTACGCACGGCATTGACTATGTTCCGGGCTAGTGCAGAATGAACGCTAACTTCATTCACAGATTGTAGACATCCGGTCGGTACAACTTCATGTGCTCCGAGATTCTGAACCAGTCTACTGTTTCCACGAGACCGCGTCGAAACCCGTCCGTCCCTGAATATTGCGGCTGCCAGCTCAATAATTCCCGCGCCTTGTCATTTGCGGCCCAAAGCCGTTCTACCTCACTTTTCTGCGGACGCAATCGTTCGTCGTCACTTAGGATCTCGATCTCAACCCGCATCACTGCGGCAACCGCACGCGCAGTGTCGCCTATTGATATCTCGAAGTTGCTACCGATGTTGATGACCTCACCCACAGCGCGCTGCGTCTTAAGCGCCGCCATCATGCCGGCGACGGTATCGCTCACATAGTTGAAGTCGCGCGTCGGATGCAAGGCCCCGAGCTTGATGTGTCGTCTGCCCGTGATTATCTGCGTGATGATGGTTGGAATCACTGCCCGGGCAGACTGACGCGGTCCATAGGTATTGAATGGACGCACAATTGTCACCGGAGTGCCGAACGAAAGATAGAACGACATCGCAATCTGGTCAGCACCAATCTTGCTGGCCGAATACGGCGATTGCCCCTGCAGTGGATGGTCTTCCGTGATCGGCACGAATCGCGCCGTCCCGTAGACCTCGCTTGTGGAAGTGTGCACCACGTGGCTCACGTTGAGGTCGCGAGCCGCCTGCACAACATTCAAAGTACCCTTAATATTCGTGTCAACGTAAGTGTCAGGCGAATGATACGAATATGGGATAGCAATCAGCGCCGCCAGATGCAGCACTGAATCACAACCCTTCATGGCTGCGCGAACCCCATTGGAATCGCGGATGTCGCCGGAGAATACTTCGAATTTATCTTGCACATCCGCGCCGCATTTATCGAGCCACCCCCACGAATTAAACGAGTTGTAAAGGACAAAGGCGCGCACGTCGTACCCAGCTCGCACCAACGCTTCCACCAAGTGCGAACCGATGAACCCATCCGCCCCGGTGACCAACACTTTACTCATTGCATCCCGCCCAAATCACGCAACCGCCTTAACCATGCTGCGAAAACTCGCGCTGCATTCGATCAGCTGTTCGTACGTGCCCTGCGCGACCAACCGGCCGTGCTGGAGCTCGATGATACTTTCGCAGCTCCGAACTGTCGTGATTCGGTGGGCAATGAGTACAATTGTGAGTTCGCGATCGAGCCCGTGTATGGCATCCATGACAGATTGTTCCGTCGCATTGTCCAGGGCGCTCGTAGCCTCGTCGAATACGAGTATGCTCGCCTGCTTGTAGAGCGCGCGTGCGATACCGATACGCTGTCGTTGGCCACCGGAGAGGCGGATTCCGCGTTCCCCCACCGCAGCGTTGTAGCCTTCTGGTCGACTTTCGATGAACTCAGCAATTTGCGCTTGACGTGCAGCCTCCCTCACCCGCTCACTATCGATCGCCTCGCGCGGTACACCGAATGCAATGTTCTCAGCCAAGGTTGTATCGGCAAGGTAAATGCTTTGCGGGACGTGCGCGATAGTTCTCTGCCAGGCTCTCACTCGCTTGCCGATAACCGGTTCGCCGTCGACCAAGATCTCGCCTTCCGTGGGCGCCAGCAGCCCCATCAGAAGATCGAGCGTCGTGCTCTTGCCGCTGCCGGTACTGCCAACGAATCCGACTCTCGTGCCCTTACGGATCGAGAAATTAACGTCGTTGAGCACCCATGGTCCATCACTGCTATATCTGAATCGCACGTGGTTAAGACTGACGGTGTCCTGAAATTTCAGGGGCGCAGGAGCTGTTTGAAAAAACTCCGCCGGCAAAGGACGATCCAACATTTCAAGGGTCATCACCAGCGACTGTTCACAACTCGCCATGCTTGCCCAGGCGGCGTAGCTTTGCTGCAGTGCCGGCAGCAGCCGTTGGGCGCCAAGTGCGAGCGTGCCAAGGACCGGTAAGGCGGCTGCGAGGCCGCCAGGTTGGCGACTGAGGCCATAGGCCAGAGTGGCGATCACTACAACTCCCAATGCTTCCATGACGTAGCGTGGACTTGTGCTGCTAAATGTGTTGGCGCCCTGAGCACGGCGCAGCGGGAGATCCGCTCGTCGGTAAATGTCGCAGTACACCGGCTGCGTTCCGTCCAGCAGCACATCGCGAATGCCACCGAGACCTTCTTGGACCGCTTTGATCATCTGCGTTTGTTCGGCAGCAATGCGCTTGCTGTTACGACGCAACTGTCGCCGAGACGTCCAAGTAATCAGCCCATAGCTCGCACCAAATCCCGCGGTCGCCAACGACGCAACGACCGGATCGATTACAAGTAAGGCGAGCGTTATCGCGATCAGCAGTACGAGCGAACTAATCAACATCAACGTCTGGTTAAGAACCGTTACGGTATCGCCCACCTTGTTGGTAATGCCGCTGATGATCTCACTGCTGTTGAGAGTTACATGCACCCAGTATGGCTGATAAAGAGTGCGTCGATACACGTCGATGCCCAAATCGGCACCTGTGGCGAACGCAAGTCGGGTGCTGACCCACAGCAGCAGAAGGCGGATCGCTCCCGCTATCAGCGCGGCCGCGGCAAACGCTATAGTTAGAGGCAGCAATAGGTGGTCGGGCGAGGTGATGCCCATCGTCCGCGCAAAATGCGCGACGATGGGGAGCTTGAAAGCCCTATCGGGCTCTAAGAGCATGCCGAGAAACGGCAATACGGCGCCCAAGCTCACGACTTCCGCAAACGCGCCGCACAATATCAAGAAGGTGAGCAGCACAAATTGGCGTCGACGGCGTCGGCTGAAATGATGCCATAAGCGAATCAGCAAATTTGGAAGGCCGCTATTGGGCGAAATGGGTCTAGCTCTACAACAATTATTGAATCAAATAAGCCTAATTACGCTACGGTGTCACGACGCCGTCGCATTTTAGCCTTGACCACGAACTTTCGAATGAATGGAGCACCATTTTAACGTCGCATTTGGCGACGCGCGTCGGCACGTATCTGCTCGATTTCAGTCCGGAGCGCCTCATATTCCCGCATCTTGATCCTGAGGAATTTCCCGGTGAAGCGTGCCTTGCCTTCGATTCCGCGCGGCGTCAGCAAATACGTGTACGCGGACTTGTTCTTGCTGTTCTTGAAGTTCGCCGCTTTGATCCAACCTTTTTCAACCAAAGCTTTGAGGCAATAGTTGACCTTACCGAGGCTGATTCCCAGTGCACGCGCGACTTGGCGCTGACTCAACTCCGGATTAGGTTCCAGGAGCTTAAGAAGCTTGTAGCGGACTTCGTCGCTGAGCATAGTGGTCACTGCACTTAGGAAAACCGGCTGCGTCAAGACGGTTTCAGGAAATGTGCGAAGCATTGCGCGACCGCTGAGCCAGCCGGTCGCGCGTAAAGGCCGCGGTGATTCCGATCATCAAGCCAAGTGCGACGCCGATCAACACGATGAGCGTTCGCTTCGGACTGCTGCGGATTTCCGGTGATACGGCGCGATCGATGACGGTGAAAGCGTACTCGGCGCGGGCGTTGGCTAGCATCAACGTTTTCATTTCGGATTCAATGAGATTGTAAATGACGCGCTGCATGTCAACGACATTGGTCTGCGCAATTTGTTTGTTGAGGTACCCAATATTTCGAGTCGAATCATCCAGCGCGCGAGTGCGGACGAGTTCGTTGGCAAGTGCAACGAAGCCATTCGCCCATTGCGCCGCTATCTTCGGGTCTGTCCATTCAATAGTTACCGTAGTTAGATTCGTGCGCTTGTCCTCGCGAATCGAAACTACGCTATCGCGAAACGTTTTGACGGCGAACCACAATGTCGGAGGCAGTTTTGTCTCGGGTAACAGTACTGGTATCAGATTCTGGCTCTTGATGAACTCCTCGACTAGTCGACGAGATTGGAGAACCGCTTGAGCATTGCGATCCGAATCCGCGCCCGGCAAAGTTATTCCCGCCGTATTCGCGAGTTGATTCGTCAGCGCCCCCACCGCACCTCTCAACTCACCATCGCGTACTTCGGCGATGACCGTTTCAGATCTGAATTTCGGTGTTGCAATGAGTGCGAAAATAATTGCCACCAGTGCGCAAAAACCGGAGGCAAGCAGGATGAGGTACTTGGATGTCCACACTACGCGCCACAGTGTGACGATGTCGATTTCATCATCGCGGTTGACGGGTACCCGTTCGCTGGAAATCACATGCACCTCCTACTGGACCAGTTGCGGGTTCCTGCGAAAGCACGCTACCGCCCTGCGAAGAACACGCGACCGTGTTCGCATCTTTCGAGCCATTGCGCAGACGATTCTGTCGCCCGGCTATTGCGCAGCCAATCTTGCCTGAAACCCGTACGGCGACAAAGCTAACGCCGCGGGAAGCTGTACGGTGGTGTCTTGCCCGAACAGGCGAAGCAGTAGCACCACACGATCATCTCCAGATTCCCGCTGGAATACGCCTTCCAATCCATCAAATACGCCTGCCGTAATTTTTACGGTCGACCCTGGTTTATATGGCGCGTGAGTATCGAGGCGGTGCAATCCGCTTTCAGCGTCGGCACGCATGCGTAAATTGTCTACAATTGCATCGGGTACAACGGAATAGTCATGTCCGAAGCGAACGATGTTAGCGACACCAAGCGTGGATCGCACTGGTCCCATTGTTTGGTAACCCACTGCCACGCGCAGAAACAAGTATCGCGGAAATAAAGCGGTGACTCGATCGACCCAGCGGCCACGAATTCGTGTCGGCCTCAGCAAACGCGGGTGATAAACCTGGTAGCCCTGGCGCCGCAAGTTGACTTCAGCCACCCCTTCCCTCTTCGGCTTCGTATGAATTAGGTACCAGCGCACAGTAAACTCCATCTGGTTCTGAGGGTACCAAATAGCGGACTCGGGCAGAGAGTGTTAGGTACCCAAAGCGCCGAGCGAACGTCGCTGACGTCGCGTTCATCGATTGAACGCCCGCAGTTTACGCACTATCCATCTGTGGTGTCAACCGGACGTGTGATGTCTTCATCCTAATGGACGGAATTCTACTGCGCAGTCCTACACGTTCCGAACCGCGAGCACCGCCACGGCTAGGTTATAGATAATAGTGGTGACGGCCTGCCACAAGGGAAGTGCCCTTACTCGCTCCGTGTCGAGCGGAACAACGATCGTGTCGCCCGGGTGGATCTCGATATTTCGGGAGCGGCGGAACCAGCCGGTGCGCTCGCCTGAAAACACATCGCCATTGACTCTGACGACATAAATTCGCTTTCGATCGGCTTTCTGCGTGGCGCCGCCGCTCTTCGCAATATAGTCGTCTCGCGTAAGTCCGGCTCGGTAAACATGTGATGTCGGACTCTGCACCTCGCCCAAAATCGTAACCTCCTGATTGCGTTTTGGGATCAGCAATTGATCACCGTTCCGCAATTCGACATCGTCGGCCGAGCCTGGCGCGTTTTTCCAAACCCTCTCGACATTGAGCACCAGCCGCCCAACCGGCTTTGCTTCACGCAATTGCGTAATCAATTGTTGGCCGACCGCGATGCTCGTCGAGGCATTGCTGCTGGCACTGCCAGTAGATGTCGCAACGCCCGAAGAAATTGACTCGACTGTCAACGCGGCCAGATCGCTTTGCATTCGAGTCACGAGCAAGTCGAGAAGGTCTTTCTCGCGCTGCTTGAGCTCATCGCGTACGTAGACCGCGCCCTCGGGGAATGCCGTATCGGTGAATCCTCCCGCCCGCTCCAGCACGGATTTCAGGGTCTCACCGCGATGGATCGGATACGTCCCGGGGAAGCGTACCTCACCCGCCAGCACGATCGATCCGGGTTGCTCCCACATCGGGATCGGCTTGATGACCAAAACATCGTACGGCTTAAGCTCGATATTTGCGCTCGTGTCGCCGCGCCGGATCGCAGCAAGGTCGATCGCGATCAAGTCGGTTTGGCGCGCGTCGCCGTTGCGCACCTCGTAGCGCGTGAGTTCCGCCTGGCCGCCGAAGGCGGCGTCCTCCATACTTCCGCCGGCTCGAATGAGATCCGCGACACGCATTCCGGGTTGCAAGGGGTATTTACCGGGTGCCTTGACCTTGCCATCGACGCTCGCCAATTGGGCCGGCTGCTCGATCGTTGCCTGAAGCTCGAGGTCGCGAATGATGGGCGCAATGATGTGTTCGCGGCTTGCCGACAAGTCGAATACGAAGATCTTGTCGCGCGGACGAAGCTCCGGATCCCCGGTTTCATGACGATGCGCCAGCGCCCGCGCGAGATCTGCAGAGACAACTTCGAGCTTTTGCTCAGGCGGCACTTCGCGCCGAATCATGATGTAGTGCCGATCCGCATTCGGGCGCAGCTCATCAAAGCTGCCCAGGACGTCGCTCAAGCGCAGTCCGGCTTTGTATTCAAAGGCTCCCGGCCGGAAGACATAGCCCGTCAGCGTGACGGAGTTTTCTAGAGTCGGTCGAATGAGCGGTATGCGCAGTTTATCGCCGTTCGCCAGCAACATTTTGCGACTGGCCTCGGAGGTGAGGTCGACGTCTTGCATCTCATGGAGACTGGACGGCAAGATGCGCTCCATCTGCGCCAGCTTTTCATCCGCCTCGGGGCTCAAGCCGCCGGCGAGTTCCACCGCATCCACTACGGTTTTTTCGCCCCTGGTCTCATATATGGCGGGCCGGCGCACCGCCCCGTCAACCGACACGATGGGGCCAATGGGGGGAATAAAAATGACATCGCCTGGCAACAGCTGCCGGTCCCCGCTGGTATCGCCGCGCAGCAGCAGATCATAGAGATCGAGCACCGTTATCAACTTGCCGTTGCGCTTCAGTTGAATGTTGCGCAGTGAGCCGATTTTTTTGACGCCACCGCTGACGAACAAGGCGTTCGTCATGGTGGACAGCCCGCTCACCGTATACGAGCCCGGCCTCTGCGCCTCGCCCAGCACGAACACACGGATGGATCGCAGATTTCCCATGGTCACGCTGACGCGGCTGCCGATCAGCTGCTTGGAGACACGCTGCTCGATGGCGGCGCGCGTACTCTCAAAGGTCAACCCACCGACACTGATAGGGCCCAGCTTGGGGAAGCTAATGCGGCCATCCCGCTCCACGGTCAGCGAATAGCTGGCAGGCTCATTGCCATAAAGCTGAATTTCCAGCTTGTCCCCCGGACCGACGATATAGTCGCTCGGCACCTGGATGTCCGACACAGGCGCGAAAGTGCTCGGAACTCCTTCGAATAGGTCATAGCCGAACGGTTTCAAGGCGGCCTCGCCCTCGTCCTTGAGACGCAGCAACGTCACCTTGACGATAAAATCGCGCAGATCCGCATCCGCGCTCAGTCGGCTCGTGGTTTCCGAGGCCGTCAGTCCTGCCACGGGAATGGACGGCAGACCCGAAATTTCCAAATCGCCGTAACGATTCAGCTTGTAGGGATTGTTGTTGAGAATGCGCCGCCTGAATTGCTCGATCTTGTCTCTCTCGGCGTCGCTCAGCGGTTGCTCCTCAGAAGGATTGCTGGTCATCCGCCCATTGAGCGCACTGGTGCCCGCACCGCTGGCCGTCGTCGTGTTCGAGTCCCCGGCGGGTTTGCGTCGCCGCACAATGGTCACGAGGTCAATGAGGACGGTATCGCCGGGCCTCAGTTCCGGATCCTCGTCCTTGAGGCGCAACGGTCTGCCATCCACAGTCTTGTCTTTGACGTCCCTATCGTATTGATCAAGCAGCTGATTGCGCGGCCTGACCGTCTCCGGCATTTGCAAATTCGCATCGGTCCTCTTTCCATCGCTCTTCCCGAGGATACTTTGAAGAAGCTGCTGCTGTTGATCGGGCGGCAAATTCTTGAGCACCGACAACTGATCGGCGGTCGGGGATTGCGCTATTGCGGGCAACGCCGCGAGCGCCAGGGCTAGCAAGGGAGCAAATGGGCGAAGGCGCATCAGGTCAAAGGCGCTGCGAGCTTCGAAGATTAAATGTATGCATATGGAATATTATCATACGGAAAAAAAGCTTTAGCCCGCCGAGCCAGGGCTCATTGGGGGTCTGAATTGTAAAGTGCTCGCGCGGCACTAGCAATATTGCCTGCCTCAATGCCGATAGTTCTTGCGCAACCACTCAGCATAATCTCTGCTCATCAGCGCCTGCCACCATGGAATGTGCTGCAAATACCAGTCCACCGTTGTCGCCAAACCGCTGTTGAGCGACATGGCTGGAGCGTAGTTCAATTGACGCGCCGCCTTGCCGAAGTCGATGGCATAGCGGCGGTCGTGCCCGGGCCGATCCCGCACGTAGGTGATCAACTCCATCGAACTTTTGCCCTTGAATGGTGGCGCGGCCGGAAAGCTCGTCTGCATTTCAGGCTGGGCATTCAGGCGCGAATCCACCAAACCGCACACGCTTCGCACAACGTCGATATTGGCGGTTTCACTGTTGCCGCCGACATTGTACACATTGCCGGACTGGCCCTTCGTGAGCGCCCGCGATATCGCCTCGCAGTGATCCTCTACGTGCAACCAGTCGCGTATCTGCAGGCCGTCGCCGTACACCGGCAACGGCTTGCCCAGCAGAATGCTGACGATGGTCAGCGGAATCAATTTCTCGGGAAAATGGTACGGTCCATAGTTATTGGAGCAGTTGGTTACCGTCGTGTCGAGGCCGTAGGTCTCATGGTAGGCGCGCACGAGATGGTCCGAGGCTGCCTTGCTCGCGGAATACGGTGAGTTGGGCGCGTACGGACTACTTTCGCTGAAGGGCGGATCATCGGGCCCCAACGAGCCGTACACTTCGTCGGTCGAGACGTGATGAAAGCGGTGCGCCGGCACGGTTTTCTGGTCGATCCACAATGCCTTGGCGGCTTTGAGCAACGCATGCGTGCCCACGACATTGGTGCGAATAAAATCATCCGGCCCCAAAATAGAGCGATCGACATGCGACTCCGCCGCAAAATGGACAATGGTGTCGATCTGACGCTCCGCCATCAGGGCCCGCACCGTAGGTTCATCGCAAATGTCGCCGCGCGCGAATGCAAAGCGGGGGTTGCGTTCGAGCCCGGCGAGGTTATCCAGGTTGCCGGCATAGGTGAGCGCATCGAATACGATCACACGCCCCGCTTGAGTCTTGGCCAGCCAATGGCGGACAAAATTCGTGCCGATGAAACCCGCGCCCCCAGTGATAAGGAGGTTAAGCGGTGCGAAGCTCATCGAGCATTCTCCGTAACGATTCTCGCCAATGCAGGGTGGGTATCCGAAGTAGTGCGCGCGCGCCGGAGGTATCCAATACGCTGAAACTTGGGCGCGCGGCACGCGTCGCATACCCGGCGCTCGGAATGGGCACGATGCGGACAGCACGCGTGAGCAACCCACGCGCCAGCGCCTCTTCTTGGATTGCCAGGGCGAAGTCGTACCAGCTCGCCACGCCAAGATCCGCCCAGTGATAAAGGCCGCCCTCGGGCCCCAACTCGATGAGAGCCCAAACCGCAGCTGCTGCACTCATCGCCCACGTGGGTGTGCCGATCTGATCGCAGACCACGTTGATCTGATCCCTTTCTTTCATCATCTTGAGCATGGTGAGGACGAAATTCTTTCCCGTTGATGCATACACCCAGGACGTCCGCATCACGATACCGAAGCCGCCTTCGAGCACATGGTGCTCGCCGGCCCGCTTGGTGACACCATAAACGCTCAAGGGGTTGGTCGCATCGGTGGGACGGTATGGGCGGCCGGCTTTGCCGTCAAACACGAAATCCGTCGATACATGCAACAAGCGCGCTTTTTCGCGCGCCGCGACTTGCGCCAGCGCCGCCACCGCCGTGTCATTGACGGCCCGCGCCGCCGCCGGTTCGTCCTCCGCGCGATCCACTGCGGTGTAGGCAGCGGCATTCACGACCCAATGGGCTTTACTGTCCGCGAGCGCCTCTCCTACGGCACGGGCGTCGACTATGTCCAGCTGCGCATGCGTCCGCACGATGACTTCATGGCGGCTCGGGGCTGCCTTTACAATCGCTGTGCCGATTTGCCCTGCACTCAGCACCAACACTTTCACTCGAACTTCTCGATCTCTGCGAACGAGGTACCCTTCGCATCCTTGGACGAGAGATTGGGTATCGTGTCGGGAGGTAGCGGCCAACGTATGGCGAGGCTCGGATCGTCCCAAGCTAGGGTTCTTTCGTGAGCCGGGCTATACACATCCGTGCATTTGTACAAAAAATCGGCTTGGTCTGAGGTGACCAGGATACCGTGCGCCAGGCCTCTCGGCAGCCATAGCATCAGATGGTTCTCGGCGGACAACTCCACTCCCCACCACTTCCCAAAACTCGACGAGCTGCGCCGCAAATCGACCACCACGTCGAACACGCTGCCTGCGGTGACACGCACCAGCTTCCCCTGCGAATGTTCAGTTTGAAAATGCAGGCCGCGCAACGTCCATCGAGAAGATCGGCTGTAATTATCCTGGACAAAAGTGGCGTCAATGCCCGCGGCCGCGAATTTCTTTTGCTGCCAAGTTTCGAGAAAGAATCGGCGTGCGTCGCCAAAGACTTGCGGCTCGATCAGAACCACATCTTGTATCGGTGTTTTTTGAAACTTCATTTTTGCATGCGCGTCAATTTTGACCGGCCTCTTTGATCAATCTCAGCAGATACTCGCCGTAGCCGCTCTTTGACAGGGGCCGGGCAAGCTTCACCAAATGCTCGGTATCGATAAATCCTTCGCGCCACGCAATTTCCTCGACGCATGCGATTTTAAGCCCCTGGCGCTCTTCGATGATGCGCACGAATACACCGGCATCGAGCAGGGAATTGTGCGTGCCCGTATCGAGCCACGCCGTTCCGCGACCTAATCGTTCGACGCACAACTCGCCGAGTTTCAAATAGGCTCGATTGAGATCCGTGATCTCGAGCTCCCCGCGCGCCGAAGGCGTCAGTGCTCTGGCCAAGGCGGGGGCGCGTTCATCGTAAAAATACACGCCGGTAACCGCGTAATTCGACGGTGGCGAATTGGGTTTTTCCAACAGATCCGTCACCTTGCCTTCGGCGTCGAATTGCACCACGCCGTAACGCTCCGGGTCCTGAACGTAATAGCCAAACACGGTGGCGCCGGCTTGCCGCTGCGCCGCCGATTGCAGCAGTGCCGTCAGATTCGTCCCGTAAAATATGTTGTCGCCGAGAATCAACGCCGACGGCGCGCCGTCAAGAAAGGCCTCGCCGAGAATCAGTGCCTGCGCGATCCCGTTTGGGATTTCTTGGACCACGTAGTCGAAGGATAATCCCCATTGCGCGCCGGTGCCCAACAGATCGCAAAACGCGTCCCGATCGCGCGGCGTCGTGATGATCAGGTATTCGCGGATGCCGGCCGACATCAACGTCGCCAGCGGATAGTAGATCATCGGCTTGTCGTACACCGGCAAAAGCTGCTTGGACAGCGACCGCGTCACGGGGTGCAAGCGCGTGCCGGCGCCCCCGGCCAAGATAATGCCTTTACGAGCTTTCACGAGCGGTGTGTCGCGACGTAGTCGATCAACGCGGCTATTCCGGCGGCACCCGCCCCTTGCGGCGCCTTCGCACCGGTCATGTCGATCCCCACGGCCAGCTTCTTGCCCAACTCCACGCCGAACTGATCGAAGGAATTCACGCCCCACACGGCACCTTGCACGAACACGCTGTGCTCGTACAAGGCAAGCATGCCGCCGAGGGTGCGGGCCGTGGTTTGCGGATACAGGAGCAGCGAACTCGGCCGATTGCCCTCGTGGACGCGGTGCGGGCCGATGCGGTCGATCTCTGCCGCGTTGATGCCGGCCTTGCGCATATCCGCCTCGACCTCCGGCAGCGGATAGCCGTAGGCAAACGCCTGCGACTGCGCAAAGCAGTTCTTCAAGGCCAGATCCTGCCCCTCGGTGCCGCCCCAGGAACCGCGCAGAGGCGCGATGAAATCGAGCGCCTCGGTCACGGTGCCCTGATGCAGCATCTGAAAGAACGAATGCTGTGCATTCGAGCCGGGCTCGCCCCAGACGATGGGCGCGGTGGCGAAATGCACGTGCAGCCCCTCCCGGGAGACCGACTTGCCGTTGCTTTCCATTTCCAGCTGCTGCAGATACGCCGGCAGGCGCGCGAGGCGCTGGTCATACGGCAGCACCGCGAGGGTCGGCAAGTGGAGGAACGTCCGATTCCACACGCCGAGCATTCCTAAGAGCACGGGCAGATTTTTCTCGAAGGGCGCCGTCGTAAAGTGCTTGTCCATGTCGCGCGCGCCGGTCAGGAATTCTTCGAAGCTCTCGCTGCCGATGACGAGCTCGGCAATGAGGCCGATGGCGGACCACACCGAGTAGCGGCCTCCGACCCAATCCCACATCGTGAAGCGATGATCGGCAGCGATACCGAATTTGTCCATGGCCTCCGCGTTGGTCGACACGGCGACGAAGTGATGGCCGGCGGCGCGCTCCCCCAGCGCCCCGACGATCCAGGCGCGCGCCGCATTCGCGTTGGTCTGCGTCTCTTGCGTCACGAAAGTCTTCGAGCACACGATCACCAGCGTCTCCGCCGGATCGAGCGTACGGGTCAGGTCCTCGAGCTGCGTGCGGTCCACATTGGACACGAAGTGCGGTGTGATATCGCCGCTCCACTGTGCACGCAGCGCATCGCATACCAACAGGGGTCCTAAGTCCGAGCCGCCGATACCGACATTGACGACGTGCCGGAACTTCTTGCCGGTCAGCCCAAGTTTCTGGCCGCCGCGCACCGCGGCGACGAAGTTTTTGAGTTTTTGGCGCGAGGCCTTGACCTCGGCTTGGATGGCCGGCGATCCGGCGAAATCCGAGCGCAGCGCGGTGTGCAGTACCGCGCGCTTCTCGGTGCTGTTGATCGGATCGCCGCGGAACAGGGCTGCCATGCGTGCGGACAGCTCCACCGCCTGCGCCAATTCCAGCAGCAGCGACAGGCTCTGGTGCGTAACACGCTGCCTCGAGATATCGAGCAGCCAACCATCGTGCTCGATGTGGAAATGCTGCCAGCGCTTCGGGTCCGCACCGGCCAGATCGCGCAGATGCACCTTGGCCATGTCGTTGGCATGCGCCGCCACGGCGCCCCAAGCCGGCAACGAAGAGTTCAGTTCGCTCATGGATCCTTACTCAGGAAGATTGCGGGTGATAATAAGCAAGATACCATTCGACGAAGCGCTTCACACCCGTTTCCAGCGTGGTGGCGGGTCGATAGCCGACGTCGCGCGCGAGGGACTCCACATCGGCCCAGGTGTCGGGCAAATCGCCCGGCTGCATCGGCAACAAATTTTTCTGCGCCTTCCTGCCCAGGCACTCCTCAATCACCTCGATGTAGCGCAGCAGCGCCACCGGCGTCTGATTGCCGATGTTGTAAATCCGAAACGGTGCATTGCTGGTACTGGGATTCGGATGATCGGAATCCCACTTCGGATCCGGCGCCGCGACATGGTCCACGGCGGCGGCGACGCCCTTGACGATGTCATCGACGTAGGTGAAATCCCGCTGATGATAACCCTCGTTGAAAACATCGATGGGCAGTCCGGCCAGAATGTTTTTCGTGAATCGAAACAGCGCCATGTCCGGCCGCCCCCAGGGACCGTACACGGTGAAGAATCGCAATCCGGTGGTCGGGATTGAATACAGCGAGGAATAGCTGTGGGCCATCAATTCATTCGAACGCTTGGTGGCGGCATACAGGGTCAGCGGATGATCGACGCCCTGGCGTTCCGTAAAAGGCATCTGCGTGTTCGCGCCGTACACGGAGCTGGTGGAGGCATAGACCAAGTGTTCGACCTGGTTGTGGCGGCATCCTTCGATCACTTCCAGAAAGCCCACGAGGTTGCTTTGCAGGTAGGCGTGGGGATTTTCAATGGAATAGCGCACGCCGGCTTGCGCGCCCAGATGCACCACGCGCTGGAACCCTACGCGAAACGTCGCCTGCATGGCCGCTCGATCCGCGAGATCCGCCTCGATGAATCGAAAGCGCTCATAGCTTCGCAACAGATCGAGACGCGCGACTTTCAGGGCGGGATCGTAATAGTCGTTGAGATTGTCGAGGCCCAGCACTTCATCGCCGCGCTCGAGCAGCAGCTTCGCCGTGTGAAAACCGATAAAACCGGCGGCGCCGGTCACGAGCAGTTTCACAGCGTCCGCCACACCGTTTTGCCGGCCGAGGCTTTGTCGAGCAGTGCCAGGATATGTTCGTGGGCCGCCGTTTCTTCCTCATTGGCGTTGACCACGACAATGCGGATGTCGGTGCTCGCCCGCATGGGCGCCGCCTGGCGCGCGCGGCTGCGCACCGTGTCGGACTCGGCGCTCAAAATGAGGCTGCCCTGCCCGCCCGTCATCGCCAGATACACCTCGGCCAGAATGCGCGCGTCCAGCAACGCGCCGTGATACTCGCGCTGCGAATTGTCGATCGAGTAGCGCTTGCACAGCGCGTCCAAGCTGTTGCGCTGGCCCGGATGCATTTGCCGGGCGAGCGCCAGGGAGTCGAGCACGCGGCACAGATCCGCCACCCGGTGGCCCAAGTCGATGCGCGCAAGTTCCGCGTTGAGGAAGGCCACATCGAAGGCCGCGTTGTGGATGATCAGCTCCGCGTCGCGGATGAATTCCAGGAACTCCCCGTGCACCTGCGAGAAGGTCGGCTCCTTGGCCAATCTCTCGCGCGTCAGGCCGTGCACCTGCACCGCGCCCTCCTCGATGTCGCGCTCGGGGTTCAAATATTGGTGGAAGGATCGGCCGGTGAGCCGCCGGTTGAAGATCTCCACGCAACCGATTTCGATGATGCGGTGCTGCTGCTCCACTTCCAGACCCGTGGTTTCGGTATCGAGAACGACCTGGCGCATCTTAAGGGCTACCGGTCGGCCAACATGCGCTCGATAGCGATGTTGGCGAGTTGATCGACGTACTCATTGCCTGCATCTCCCGCATGTCCCTTCACCCAGATCCATTGAATATCCTGATTTGCCGCCGCCGCATCCAGCAGCTGCCACAGGTCTTGATTTTTCACAGGCTGGCGCGCCGCGGTGCGCCAGCCGCGCGCCTTCCAATTCGGCAGCCATTCGGTGATGCCCTGAAGCACGTACTTCGAATCGGTGTACAGCTTCACCGCGCAGCGCCGCTTCAAGGCGCCTAGGCCCCCGATGGCCGCGGTGAGCTCCATGCGGTTGTTGGTGGTCGCTGCTTCGGAACCGGACACTTCCTTGCGTTCCTTGCCGAAGATCAGCAGCGCCGCCCAGCCGCCGGGCCCCGGATTGCCGCGGCAGGCGCCGTCGGTGTAGATATCGACCTCAGTCATGGCCTCACCAAAGGCTTACGGCCGCACTTTGTTGGTGGGTTCCGCGGCGCCGACCAACACCCGCTGGCGCACGCGGCGGCGCGGGCGCACCAGGGTCAGGGTGGACACGCGCTTGCGGGCTTTGAGCAAGTAGGCCCCTGCCGTCAGCGCTCGCCGCGGATGCACCTCGCTCAAGGCCCCCGCCAAGGGCAAAAAGCCCAAATAGCCGTGCACACTGTCCACATCGAAACCCAGGAGCGCCACCCAGTCGCGCAGCCGTCGCTCCGAGAGCATGCGCTGGGTGTGCGGTGGAAAGGGCGGCCGGCCGATGGACCGGCCGAACACGCGCCGGGCGCCCCAACCGCTGAAGGGGTTGAAGCCGCAAATCATGAGGCAACCCTCCCCGGTCAGCACGCGCTCGGCTTCGCGCAGGACGGCATACGGGTCTTCGACCAACTCCAGAGTATGCGGCAATAAAATCGCATCGATCGAGTCGGAGCGAAACGGCAGGCTGTCGAGCGGTGCACACAGCGTGACGCCGGGCGTCAGTTCCGGGGCCAGCAGCGTGGTGTGCTGGGTGCGCGCACCGGCCAACCAATGGCGCGCAGGTCCCCAAGCGCCCACCTGCAGGAGCTCAAATCCAAAGACCGTTTCGAGCGCCAAGGTCGCGAGCGCAGCCTCCTCGCGCAGCACGCGCGTGCCCAAGGGGCCCTCGAACCAATCGCTCAAGGCGCCATCCGCCGTCGATTCCAAGCACCGCTCCTTCTTAAAAACACTAGCGAAGTTCTGATGTTACAGGTTAAATACGCCGCAAAATGTCAATCCTTGCTCCGCATCTTAACGTGCGCGCGGTGCGCGCATTCTCCGATAACTATATCTGGCTCATCCAGTCTCCCACGGCAAGCGACCAGGTCGTGGCCGTCGACCCGGGCGAAGCCGGGCCGGTTCTCGCCGAATTAAAACGCCGCAACCTTAAGCTCGCCGCCATGTTACTGACTCATCATCATGCGGATCATATCGGGGGCGTGCCTGACCTGCAGCGTCTGGGGAACATGCCGGTGATCGGGCCCGAAGATCAGCGCATCGCCAGGACGCAAACGGTTCGCGACGCCGAGCGCTGTGAGTTGCCGGAGTTGGGACTTGGATTCGAGATTTTGCACATCCCCGGGCATACCTTGAGCCACATCGCATTTTGGGGCCATGGCGCGCTTTTTTGCGGGGACACGCTGTTCAGCGCAGGTTGTGGCCGGATGTTCGAAGGTACGCCAAAACAGATGAATGCATCGCTCTGTCGCTTGCGGGACCTGCCGCCCGAGACGCAAGTGTATTGCGGCCATGAATACACGGCGGCGAATCTGCGGTTTGCCCTCACGGTCGAACCGACCAATGGCGCGGCCCTCGAGTACCAGGAGCGCGTACAGCGCATTCGCGCCGCCGGCGAGCCCACCCTGCCGTCGACCTTGAAATTGGAAATCAAGGTGAATCCTTTCTTGCGCTGCGACAACCCGAGCGTGCGCTCGGCCGCCGAGGCCCATGCCGGCAAGGACTTGCCTGAGCCCGCCGAGGTGTTCGCCGTGCTGCGCGCCTGGAAGGACCAATTCCGCTAACCGACCATGCGCAGGGCACCGCTCAAGCAACACTTTCTTCTCGGCGCCATGGCGTTGCTGCTCTGCGCCTGCGCGCACCGTCCGGCCCAACCGCCGCAGCGCGAACCGGTGGTGTTGCCGGAGCCGCCGCCGGCGCCGATCGCGCCGGCCGACTCCGGTTACGTGATCACGACGCCGTCCATCACGATGCCCCGCGAATGGCAGCATCACAACGGCGAGGACTACGACGATTTATTCGACCGCCTGCGCGCCGGCTTCGCCTTCGATGAAGTGCAAGAGCCTGCGATCGATGTGCAGCTCGCCTGGTTCGAGCGCAATCCGGACTATCTCGAGCGGGTATTCCAGCGCGGCCAGCGCTATATGTACCACATCGTTACCGAGGTGGAAGCGCGCGGCATGCCGCTGGAATTCGCGCTGCTGCCGGTGGTCGAGAGCGCCTACGAACCCTTTGCCTATTCACGCAGCCGCGCCGCCGGTTTGTGGCAATTCATTCCGGACACGGGCGCGCGCTTTGGGCTGAAACGCGATTGGTGGTTCGACGGCCGGCGCGATGTGGTCGAATCGACCCGTGCCGCGCTCGACTATCTGCAGGCGCTGCACGATCAATTCAACGGCGACTGGCTGCTCGCCATCGCGGCCTACAACGTCGGCGAGAACGGCGTGCAGCGTCAAATGGATTACAACCGCGCCCATGGCAAGCCCACCGATTTCTGGCATTTGCGCCTGCCGGCCGAGACGCGCGCCTACGTGCCGAAACTGCTCGCCTTGAAGCGGCTGATGGCCGAGCCCGAGCGCTACGGGCTCGAATTCGCGGTGATACCGAATGAGCCCTACTTTGCGGTCATCGACACCGATTCGCAGATCGACTTGAAGATTGCCGCGCAGCTGGCCGGCAGCAGCTACGATGAATTGGTCGCGCTCAATCCGGGCTACAACCGCTGGGCGACGGATCCTGACGGCCCGCATCGCATGCTGGTGCCCATCGACAACGCCGATGGCTTCGATGCGGCCTTGAAAACCTTGGGTCCCGATGATCGGGTGCGCTTCGCCAACCACCAAGTGACGCGCAAGGAAACCCTGGCGATGATCGCCAAGCAGTACTCTACGTCGGTCGCCGTCATCGCCAAGATCAACGATCTCAAAGGCGGCAAGGTAACCGCCGGCGAGACCTTGAAGATTCCGGAAATCAGCGGCCAGCTGCCCGACAAGGTATTGCTCGCCGCGGCACGGGTCGATCGGCCCGAGACCGATCGGGGCGGCCGCCGGCAACGCCAGATCGTCTATCGGGTGCGTGCCGGTGAGACCTTGAGCTCCATTGCCCGCCGTCACGGCATGCCGGTGAGCACGCTCGCGCGCCTGAATAACCTAGGGGCGCAGGACACTTTGGTAAAAGGCCAGCGCTTGGTGATCAAGGCCAGCGCCCGGCGCTTTCGCACCGAGCGCGTGGCCTCGGGTCACCGCTTGCTCTATACAGTGCGCAGCGGCGACACGGTCTACAGCATTTCCCGCCAATTCCAGGTGTCGGTCACGCAGCTGAAGAGCTGGAATGGGCTGAATGAGCGTCATCAAATCAAGGCCGGACAACGACTCGTCATGTATGTCGATTCGAGCCGGCAGCAGGGGTAGTCACATGGGGTTCCTCACCGGCAAGCGCGCCTTGATCGTCGGGCTCGCCACAGATCGGTCCATCGCGTGGGGCATTGCGCAGGCCATGCATCGCGAGGGCGCCGAGCTCGCCTTTGCGCACATCGAGCGCATGACCGATCGGGTGGTGCCGCTCGCCAAGCAATTAGGGTCCGACATCACCTTTGTGATGGATGTGGCCGGCGATGGCGACATTGAAAAGGGCTTTGGCTTTCTCAAGACCCGCTGGCCGGTATTCGATATCTTGGTCCACGCCGTCGCCTTCGCCTCGCGCGAGGCGCTCACGGGCGATTTTTTGAGCGCAACCTCGCGTGAGGCCTTCAGGGTGGCCCACGACATCTCCAGCTACAGCCTGACCGCCTTGGCCCGTGCCGCACAACCCTTCATGCAGGGCCGGGCGGGCTCCCTGGTCGCCTTGAGCTACTTAGGCGCCGTGCGTTCCATCCCCGGCTACAATGTGATGGGGTTGGCCAAAGCCAGTCTGGAGGCCAATGTGCGCTTCCTCGCGGCCGATCTGGGACCCCAAGGCATACGCGTGAATGCCATCTCGGCCGGGCCCATCAAAACCCTGTCCGCTGCCGGCATCCCGGGCTTGCGCAAAATGCTCAGCCACGTCGCGGCGACCGCACCGATTAGGCGCAACGTGACCATCGACGATGTCGGCAATGCGGCCGCGTTTTTGTGTTCGGACCTGGCCGCCGGCATCAGCGGCGAGGTGCTGTATGTGGACGGTGGCTTCCACACCGTGGGCATGAGTTTTCCATCAGATGGAGACGCGCCGTGAAACAGGCGTCTTGCCGTGTCAACGGCTCTATGGATCTAACGTTTTGAGCAGATAGTGTCGTCAAAGGGGTATCACATGATAAATCGGAGTTTGATTGCGGCGGCCGCCGCAGTTTTCGGCCTGGCCTTGAGCGCCTGCAGCACCGTGTCGGTGCGGACCGACTATGCCAAGGATATGTCCGCGTCCATTTGCCGTACCTATGCCTTCGCCATGGAGCATGTCGCCAACGCGGACCAGCCCGCGGCTTATGCCAATCCCCTCAATGCGGAGCGCCTGCGCGTCTCCATCCAATCGAATATGGCGGCCCGCGGCATCCAGCTCGTCGATCGCGCCTCGGCGGATTGCGTCGTGGGCTACGCGATGGGATCGCGCCAGGTGTTCGATGGCTACTACGGCGGCTACTACGGCGCCGGCTGGGGCGGCTGGGGCTTTCGGCCCGGGTTTGGCTGGGGTGCCGGCTGGGGTTACGACGGCCCGTGGGTCGAGAATGAAACCCGCATCGCGGTAGACCTGTTCGACGCCAAGACGCATAAGCCGATCTGGCATGCGAGCGCCAGTCAGAATACCTACGAGCTCTCAGGCCCCGAAGCGGTGCAAAGGATCGACCGGGCCACCGCAGCCATCTTCCAGAAATTCCCCGTGGCGGTTCCGGCCGGCGGCGCCAAGACTTAGCCCTGGACGGCCTATCGGCCACGGCGACATCAATCACGTGCGCGAGGTGCACGCGGCCTAATAGAGCCTCCGCTTACCACGCGGCGCCGTGCGCCGTGCGTTGCCAGCAGGTGATGCTTAATCTCCGCTATACTGCCAGTTATCGCAGTTTCAGCGCTTAACCTACATTATGCTGGACGTCAAAGAACAGCGGCAATGCCTGTCGGAGCTCGGGACCCGCCTGAAGACGTTGCGCCTCGCGCGTAACGACACCATGGCCGTCTTTGCGCAACGCATTGGGGTCAGCGCCGGAACACTACGGGCGATGGAGCATGGCACCATCACGGTTCAGATCGGCGCTTGGATCAAAGCCCTGTGGGTTCTTGACCGTCTCGATGACCTGAACGGCGTATTGGCCCGGAAGGAGAGCCTCATCGAGCAGGCACGCGCGCCGCGTATCCGCTCGCGGCAGCGTGCATCGAGGCGACCCCGATGAAGCAAATATTTGTCTGGGTGCGACGCGCGGATGGCGCGATCCACCTAGTCGGGGAGCTGGCCACGACGGCTCCGGACCGCAACAGCGGGCGCTTCGAATCCGAGTTCGAATACACGCGTGCGTGGGTGAGCGAGTCTGGCGCCTTCGCGCTTGATCCGGCGTCTCTCCCCCTCGATGCCGCTCGACGATTTCGTGCCGAGATGCTGTATCCACCTCTGGCGGTGTTCGACGATGCGCTGCCCGACGATTGGGGTCGGCGCTTGCTCGGCGCGGCGATCACGGCCGAGGGCGGTAGGCCGACATTCCCTGAGATGCTGCTGCGCATGCGCGGCGGAGGCACCGGGGCACTCCTATTTACGGCGACCGATACCGCCCCTCGCTCCGATCAAAGCATTCCCAGCACCGCGCTGTCAAAGCTCCTGGCGGCAGCCGCACGATTCGAGGCCGGGACACTGCCGCCGGGCGATCAGTTTCGCCGTCTCCTGGAGGGCAGCAGCCGCGCCGGAGGCGCAAGGCCCAAGGCACTCGTACACGATGAATCCGGAGAGTGGCTCGCCAAATTTCCAAGTCGCGCGCGCGACGATGCGTATGACGTCGTCGGCCTGGAAGCCACCTGTCTGGCGCTGGCTCGGCGCGCCGGACTTGAAGTCCCGGAGTCGCGATTGCAGGCGATCGGCACTCGGCGCGTGCTCATGGTCAAGCGCTTCGACGTCAGTGCTCAAGGCGGTCGGTACCACATGGTGAGCCTGCGCACGCTGTGCAAAGAGCGTCCCGGCATCTACGTGCACAGCTATTCGGATCTCGCTCAGGTGCTGCGCAAACATTCGGCCTCCCCCGCCGATGACCTGGCAGCGCTGTATCGGCACATGGTCTTCAATGCCGCTATCGGCAATGTCGATGATCACCTCAAGAATTTCTGGATGCTCGAGCGTCCCGGTGGGTTTCGCCTGGCACCGGCGTTCGATTTGGTGCCGGATATCAGTGGTCGAGGCGAGCACACACTGTCCTTTCAGCAAGGCTTCGCCTGCCCGGCCCGTGCAGAGATGATCGCGTTAGCGGCTGAATGGCGCGTGGCACGCGCTGCACGCATCGTTGCTGAGGTCGTCAAGGCCACCAGCGCATTCGGGACGACGGCTCGAAGACTCAAGGTTCGCCAGCCGGGCACCTTGAAGAAGGTATGCGCCGATGTGCGCCGGCGCACTGGACTGCTCAGTGACTGAGCGCTGAACCGGCGGTCCAAACCGTGCTTGAAGCGCTTGCCTAGCCCCTACCGCTTCGATACCGGTCTCTGCACGAAAAAGTAGTACAGCGCCGCCAGCACGGCCGCGGCGCCAAGAACAATGGCGAAAAAGCGGTGCAGTGAGCCGGTCAGCATCTCAGGATGCTGGCCGATGGTTTCTCCCAGCCACGCGAGCACCGAGCACCACAGCAGCGACCCGGTGAGCGTCGCGAGCGCATACCAACGAAAGTCCATGCGCAGAATGCCGACCGGAATGCCGATCAGATGGCGAATGACCGGCAGCAGCCGCGAGAAGAACACCCCCGCCGACTCATAGCGCGCGGCCCACGCTTCCGCCAGTTCAACCTTCGCGGCAGAGATCCCGATGTAACGGCCAAAGCGCAGCACCAGAGGTCTGCCCAGGAGGCGAGCCGCCCAGTACATGAAGGCCGCCCCGAGCCACGAGCCGGCGGTCCCCGCCAGGATGATCCCGAGCAGCGACATCTGCCCTTGGGTGTGGGCCAGATAAGCCGCCGGCGGGATGATTGCTTCGCTCGGGATGGGCACGAAGGTGCTTTCGAGCGCCATCAATCCGGCGATGAGCCAATAGCCGCCCTGGCCTAGAACCGACAGATACCAATCCGAAAATTGGTGCAGCAGGCCGGCCAACTAATCAATGGCCTTCGGATTCAGCGTGATCTTTGCATCGGCGCGGGCGCCCGCGGCATAGCTCTGCGCCTCGACCGACGCGATCTGCGCCGCGTATTGCAGGCGCATGTCGTCATCGCGAATCGCGGCCGCACTCGGATCCTCGCGCACCGCGCTCAACGCCAGCACCGCCGAGTCACCGTCGCTCAAACTCAAGGTCTGGTAGATCGGTTTCTGCGCGGGCCTCGCCGCATTGAATCCGCTTGCGCGTACTTCCATCGGCACGCCCTGATCGGATCGAGAGATGAATTTCGGCGCCTGCACGGCCGCCCCCAAGCCCTTCGCGACCGCGTCCCAGCTTTCTCCCGCATTCAAGCGCTTCAGTGCGTCGGCCGCGGCCGCGGCGGCCAGCTCCACGCCGCGTCGCTGCTTCCAGGCCGCGATCGCCTCGGTACGCACGGCCTCCAACGGCTTTTGTTGCGGCAGCTTATGATCCGTGGCGCGCAGCACCACACCCCGGCCCTTTTCCACTTCGATGAGCGAGCTCAAGCGGCCGTCGAGCACATCCTGGCTGAAGGCCGCCTCGATCACCGCAGGCGCTTTGCCGAGCGCCCCGCCGCCGTTGCCGCGGCTGAAATTAGCCATGTCTTGCACGTTCAAGCCGGCTTTTTTGGCGACCACATCGATGTCCGTGGCGTTTTGCAAAGCCGCATCGGCCAGCTGATCTTGAGCATTGTTGAACAGGCGTTCGGCTTCGTTGCGCCGGTACTCGGTGGCCAATTCCGCCTTGGCCTGCTCAAAGCTCTTCACGGCGGGCGGCTGAATCCCATCGAGCTTCAAAATATGATAGCCGAACTGCGTTTTCACCGGCCCGCGGATTTCATCGACCTTCATCGAGAAGGCCGCATCGGCGAAGGGCGCGACGAAAACCTTGCGTTCCGACCAGCCCAGATCGCCGCCTTGCGCCGCGGACCCCGGATCCTGAGAAAACTCCTTCGCCAATTTCGAGAAGTCCTCGCCCGCTTGGGCGCGCTTGAACATGCCCTCCGCTTTGGTTTTAACCGCAGCGTCCTCCTTCGGATCACTCACCGGCAACAAGATGTGGCGCACGCGGCGCTGCTCGGCTTGCAAGAAGCGCTCCGGGGTCTTGGCCTTTTGTTCATCGTAGTAGGCTTTGATCTGTGCATCATCGACGCTGACTTTGGAGGCCAACTGCTCCAGGCTCAGCTCGACATAGCGCAAGTTCACCGTCTCCGGCGTCATGTAGTCGGACTTGTGCGCGTCGTAATAGGTTTTGACGGCCGCATCATCCGGCGTGGCGCCGGCCGCATATTTCGCCGCCGACACCGTGAGCCACGCGAGTTCGCGCTGCTGACGGGTAAGGGCGCGAAATTCCTTCAATTCCGTCGGGGTCGCAAAGCTCGAGGCATTGAGAGCGGTGTCGAGCTGGCGCAGCTTCGCATCGCGGCGGAACAGTTCTTCGATTTCCGCCGGCGAGCGCCCCTGCGCCTTCAAGACCGCCAAGGCGTGGTCGTAGTCGAATTTTCCGTCCACCTGCAACGCCGGCACCTTCGCCATGTCGGCGAGCAATTCGGAATCGCTGACCCGGTAGCCTAAGTCATCGGCACGCGTGACCAAAGCTTCGCTGCTCACGTATTGTTCCAGCACCCGCTGCTTGATTTCGTTGCGCATGACATCGTCCAAGGGGACACTGCTCTGGCGCTCGATTTGCGCAAGCTGCTGTTGATAGGTCTGGCGCACCTGGTTGGCGGAGATTTCGTTGCCGTTGACCTTGGCCGCGTAGGTGGGCGCGCTCAACGTCCAATTGATGCCCCAAAAAACGAACACCAGTCCGATGGCGCCTAAGACCACGCCGGCCACCCACCCCTTCAACTTGTCGTGAATACTTTGCAGCATGAGCCCAACCTTTCAAGTTCCTAACCTACCGCGTCACCTTGAGCGCGGCCAAGCGGCTCGCGCAGGATGACATCAAGGAAATGGCGGAGTGGACGGGACTCGAACCCGCGACCCCCGGCGTGACAGGCCGGTATTCTAACCAGCTGAACTACCACTCCGCTGTTGGTGGGTGCTGAGGGGATCGAACCCCCGACCCTCGCCGTGTAAAGGCGATGCTCTACCAGCTGAGCTAAGCACCCCCTGGAAGAGGCGCGGAAGTCTACGCGAGGTCTTAAGGGTTGGCAATTGCGAGCATGTTCCAATGGGGCTACGAGTCCAAAGCAAGGCCCTGATGCGCTCACTGACTCGCTAGCGTAGCGAGCCAGGCTCGCATAAAGGGGTCCTCAAACCGCCAGGTCGAAGTAGTTCCGGTGAGATCCTGGCGCAGGAAATGCTGGCGCTCGAGCGCTTCGAGCGCGCGCTGCATCGTGGTGCGCGGCAGCCCACGCCCGAGTGCGGTCGCGGAAAGCTCGAACCCTATCGGCTCCTCGCTCACGATCCGAAGCGTCTGCTTCTGCGCGCGCGCCAGGAGGAGCCATCGCTGCAGATAGCTGACGTGCTGCATTGAAACGACGCGGCTGAGCGCCTCGTCAACGAGCATGGCTGTAACGTGCCTGCGACGGCCGTCCGTAATGAGGACCCAGCATTCGCTTGCGAGCTGCTGTACGTTGTAGGGCACGTCCTCGCCAACGTCGAGGATGTGCTCGAGCGCACCTGTTGCGATTGTAGCCCCCGCGGACTCGAAGCCCGTGCAGAGGAAATCGACGAAGGCTGGGCGTGGGATGGGGCCCAGGTGCATCTGGTCACCGAGCTGCCAAAATGCGCGGTTAGAGGTCGCCACCATTTCCGTCATCATCCGCGAACTCGAGCCAGCGAACACATATCCAACCGCCCGGTGCCTCTGCACGGCCGCGCGGATTTGACGCTCCGCCTTCTCGCCGGCCTCGGTGACGACTTGCTGGAACTCATCGACGATGACGAGCGCGGGACGACCATCTTCGGTCGCGAGCCGCTCGATGCCATTCAAGACATCCGTGAAAAGCGGGACGGCGCCGCGGCGAGCACCCGGCTCAACGCCGACGGACACGGTGATTTTGCCGTCTGACGGATCGAGCGTAAGATTCGGCTTCAGCGCCACGAAGAATTTCTTGGCAATGGCCTGTGCCCGGTCGAGGGCAGAGGAGTACTTGCGCACGGCGCCCGCGAGGAGCGCTGCTGCGAGACTGCCGATGTCGTCGAAGGCCTCGGCATCATAACGGAGGACAACTTTGCCGGCGGCGGTGAGTTTCGCCTCAGCGGCCCCCAGAATTGAGGTCTTCCCAAAACGGCGCGGGCCAATCATGAACAGGGTGCCACACTCTTCGCCGACGCGAACGACGCGGCCAAGTTCGTCGATCCGGTCTACGAGGACGTCAGCCTCGCGCCCGTACCGAAAGGGATTCCCTGGTACCTTGCGCTCGTTCAAGTTGCCTCCGAGTGCCGCACATTCGCATGCCGCATTTATGCGGCAGATAAGTCTACGGGATTATCCCACGAATACAAGCCAATTTGTTGATAGATAGGTGCCGCAGTTCTGCGTGCCGCTAAAGTGCGGCAACCGCCGGTGGCGTTCGCGCGGACGAGATCCCGTCCGGAGCAAGCCGCTCAAGACCAAATGCACTGGACGCCGGCGGCCCTCTGAATTTCAGGATCTCGCGTGATCAGTGGCAAGTCCAGCACCACCGCAGTGGCCGCGATTAGCCGGTCGCCACGCTCCGGAATCGAGTATAGCCGTTGGGCCGTGTACACGATTTCTGCGGTCAATTGAGCTTCATGATATTTGCCGCTCGCGAATGCGGCGCGCGCCCATTCCTCGAACGGCAAGTCGAGCGTGACCTTGCTTCTGTGACAGGCTTCGCCGAGTTCGGCCAATGCGTGCGCAGGAATATAGATTGCACAGTCTCCCGCGTCCGCTCTATCGAAAAGCCGCCGCGCGTGCTTGCCCAGGCGCTTGCGCGTGCCGTCGATTGCCCAAATGAGCGCATGTGTATCGGTGACGGCGAGAGGCATCTCCTCGGCACTCATACGTTTATTTTTCGAATGACGCGAGCTTTTTATTCCACAGCGCCTGTTGCTCGGCGCGAATGTCGGCCAAGGGGTCTGTCCCTTCTGCGACTCGCCCACTTCCGATGAGCTTGAAGTCGGATGGCGGTCTGGCATTGCCGGATTCGATGTCGCGCAGCTTCTTAGCGGCGACCTCAAGACCGCTGAGGTAGTCCTCACCGACGAGAACCGCGCGGTTGACCGCACCGCGACTGGTGATGACGATCTTTCGCCCAAAATGGGCCGTCACCGCCTCAAACAGGTCGAAGAATTTCTGGCGGGCGGTGGAAATTGTAAAGATTGGCGGCGCCATGGCTATCCGTCCATATGTACAAGTAACTTGTACACTATAGACCGGCGACGGCGCGGAAACAAGGCTGGAACCCCGCGGGTGCGTCGCACCCGGCTTGTCGCCGGCTTCGCTCTGGCTACCCGGATTAGTGCGCGCGCACCTGATTCTTCACGCGCGCGGCGCGCCGTTTTTTCTCCCCCTCAATGACCGGCGGCGGCTTCGCCGGATCCACCGGCGCACCCAGCGGCACCGGCATATGCATCAGCGCCACCTGCAGCACCTCGTCGATCCATTTCACCGAGCGGATGTCGAGCTTCTCCTTGATGTTGTCGGGAATCTCGGCCAGATCCTTGGTGTTGTCGTCCGGTATCAGCACCGTGGTGATGCCGCCGCGGTGCGCCGCCAGCAGCTTCTCCTTGAGTCCGCCGATCGGCAGCACTTCCCCGCGCAGGGTGATCTCGCCCGTCATGGCGACATCCGAGCGCACCGCAATTTTCGTGAGCGCGGAAATCAGGGCGGTGGCCATGCCGACGCCGGCGCTGGGGCCGTCCTTCGGCGTGGCGCCCTCGGGCACGTGAATGTGTACGTCGGCCCGTTGGTAGAAATCCACATCCAGCCCCAGCATGGCGGAGCGGCTGCGCACCACGGTCATGGCGGCTTGGATGGATTCTTGCATCACCTCGCCGAGCTGGCCGGTGTGCGTGAGCTTGCCTTTGCCGTTCACGACGGCCGCCTCGATGGTCAGCAGTTCGCCGCCGACCTCGGTCCAGGCGAGCCCCGTGACCTGGCCGACGCGGTTGCTTTCCTCCGCCTTGCCGTAGCGGAAGCGGCGCACGCCCAGGTACTTGTCGAGATTGTCCGAATCGACGGTCACGGTCTTTTCCGCCGGCGCGAGCAGCAGCTGTTTCACGGCCTTGCGGCCGATCTTGGAGATTTCGCGCTCCAGGTTGCGCACGCCGGCCTCGCGCGTGTAGAAGCGGATCATGTCCTGGATCGCGGTGTCTGCGAGCACCAGTTCGTCCGCTTTCAGTCCGTTCTGCTTGACCTGCTTCGGCAGCAGGTAGCGGCGCGCGATATTGTGCTTCTCATCCTCGGTATAGCCGGGGATGCGGATGACTTCCATGCGATCGAGCAGCGGCGCGGGAATGTTCAGGCTGTTCGCCGTGCAGACGAACATCACTTCGGAGAGATCGAAATCGACTTCCAGATAATGATCGTTGAAGGTGCTGTTCTGTTCCGGGTCGAGCACTTCCAGCAGCGCCGATGACGGATCGCCGCGAAAATCGGTGGACATCTTGTCGACTTCATCGAGCAGGAACAAAGGATTGCGCACGCCGCACTTGGCGAGATTCTGAATGATCTTGCCGGGCATGGAGCCGATGTAGGTGCGCCGATGGCCGCGAATTTCCGCCTCGTCGCGCACGCCGCCCAACGACATGCGCACGAACTTGCGATTGGTGGAGCGCGCCACGCTTTGGCCCAGCGAGGTTTTGCCCACGCCCGGGGGACCGACCAAGCACAGGATCGGGCCGCGCAGATTTTTTACGCGCTGCTGCACCGCGAGGTACTCGACGATGCGCTCCTTGACCTTCTCCAGTCCATAGTGATCGGCCTCGAGCACTTTCTCGGCGGCCGCAATGTCCAGGTGCACCTTGCTGCGCTTCTTCCAGGGTGATTTCACCAACCAATCGACGTAGTTGCGCACCACGGTGGCTTCCGCCGACATGGGCGACATCAACTTCAATTTGGCGAGTTCGGAATTCGCCTTCTCGCGCGCCTCTTTGGGCATGCCCGCCGCTTTGATGCGCTTCTCGAGTTCGCCGATTTCATTCGGCGCGTCGTCCAACTCGCCGAGTTCCTTCTGAATGGCCTTCATCTGCTCATTCAGGTAGTACTCGCGCTGGCTCTTTTCCATCTGCTGCTTGACGCGGCCGCGGATGCGCTTCTCGATCTGCAGCACATCCATCTCGCCTTCGATGACGGCGAGCATATGCTCCAGGCGCTTGCGCACGTCCGGGATCTCGAGCACCTTCTGCTTCTCGGACAGCTTCAATGACATGTGCGCTGCGACCGTGTCGGCCAGCCGGCCGGCCTGCTCGATGCCCGCCAGCGAGGTGAGGATTTCCGGCGGCACCTTCTTGTTCAATTTGACATATTGCTCGAACTGCGTGATGACCGAGCGCGTCAGCACGTCCATTTCGCGCTCCTCGTAGCGCTCCTGGTCGGGCAAGGGCGTGACATCGGCGGAGAAAAACTCCCCTTCCGTGAGTTTGTCGATGACGGCGCGATCGACACCCTCGACCAAGACCTTGACGGTGCCGTCAGGGAGCTTCAGAAGCTGCAGGATGGTCGCAATGGTACCCACCCGATACAGGTCATCGGCCTTCGGATCATCGACGTCGGCCTGCTTCTGGGCGACCAACAGGATGCGCTTGTCGGCCTTCATGGCCAGATCCAGGGCCACGATGGATTTCTCGCGCCCGACGAACAGTGGAATCACCATGTGCGGGTAAACCACTACATCGCGCAGCGGCAAAACCGGCGTGCCGCTCGCGGGCGGCACGCCTTCGGGAATCAAACTCAAGGGTTCATCGCTCACTAGGCTGGCCTTTTTGGTTGTGGCACGTACGAACAGTCGCCCTGTTTAAGTACATGCGGGCCCGCCGGTGTGGTTTCAAGTTCGCTTCTAAAGATGGTCCGAACCTGTCGGGCGCCGCTGTTCCTCAACCGGAGCCACCAGCCGGGTTTCCTCGGTCCGGTGAATAATGTAGGGCTTGTTGTGGCCTTCGATCACTTGCTCGTCGACCACTACTTTCTGCACATTTCGCAAGGAGGGCAAGTCGTACATTGTGTCGAGCAGCACATTTTCAAGAATTGTGCGCAAGCCCCGCGCGCCGGTCTTGCGCTGCATGGCCTTGCGCGCCACGGAGCGCAGCGCCTCTTCGCGGAAATCCAGTTCCACGCCTTCCATGTCGAACAGCTTGCGATATTGCTTGGTGAGCGCGTTCTTCGGCTGCATCAAAATCGAAATCAGCGCATCTTCGTCCAGTTCTTCCAGCGTCGCGACCACCGGCAATCGGCCGACGAACTCCGGGATCAAGCCGTACTTGATCATGTCCTCGGGTTCGGCATCGTGAAATACATCGTTGCCGTGCGGCCGCGCATCGTGCCCGCGGACCTCGGCGCCGAAGCCGATGCCGCTCTTGTGGGTGCGATTCATGATGATTTTTTCAAGGCCGGCGAACGCACCGCCGCAAATGAACAAAATGTTGGTGGTATCGACCTGCAAGAATTCCTGCTGCGGATGCTTGCGGCCGCCCTGCGGCGGCACGGAGGCGATCGTGCCCTCGATCAGCTTCAGAAGCGCCTGTTGCACGCCCTCGCCCGACACGTCGCGGGTGATCGAGGGGTTGTCCGACTTGCGCGAGATCTTGTCGATTTCATCGATGTAAACGATGCCGGTCTGCGCCTTCTCGACGTCGTAGTCGCACTTTTGCAGCAGCTTCTGGATGATGTTCTCGACGTCTTCGCCGACGTAGCCGGCTTCCGTCAGCGTGGTCGCATCGGCAATCGTGAACGGCACATTCAGCAGGCGCGCCAGAGTTTCGGTCAGCAAGGTTTTGCCGGAGCCGGTGGGGCCGATAAGAAGGATATTGCTCTTCGCCAGCTCCACATCGTCGCGCGATCGCACGCCCTCGGCGCCGCGCGTCTGCAATCGCTTGTAGTGATTGTAAACGGCCACCGACAGGACGCGCTTGGCGCGCTCCTGGCCGATGACGTATTCATCCAGGACTTTTTTGATCTCTTGCGGCTTGGGGAGCTTGTCGCGGGTGCGCTCGGCGCGCTCCTCCAGCTCTTCGCGGATTATGTCGTTGCACAGCTCGACGCACTCGTCGCACACGAAGACACTCGGGCCGGCGATGAGTTTCCGGACCTCGTGTTGGCTCTTCCCGCAGAAAGAACAGTACAGCAGCTTGCCGTCATCATGTTTGCCGCGGGAATCTTCGCTCATGCTGTCCTCGGATTGGCCGCGCCGCCGACCCTTTGGAGGCCCGCGGCACAGCTACAGTACGGACTATATAGCACCCCGCAACCTGCGCGCAAAGATAAGGCCCCGTGGGCTGTGACCGGGTTCCGCATGGGCCCTTGCGAGGTCAAATCAGGCGTCACGGGGAACCTCTGTGCGGCATGGCCTTAGCCGCGTTGGTTTGGCGAGACAGACTCTTACGCCTTGGCGGGAATCTCGCCCCGTTTTTCGATCATCGAATCGATCAAACCATACGACCGGGCCTGTTCGGCGGTCATAAAATTGTCCCGGTCGCTGTCGGCCTTCACGCGCTCGACGGTTTGACCGGTGTGCTTGGCCAATATGGCATTCAGGCGCGTCTTGGTCTCCATGACGTCGCGGGCATGGATGTCGATATCGGAAGCCTGGCCCTGAAATCCGGCGGACGGCTGGTGGATCATGATTTTCGAGTTGGGCAGCGAGTAGCGCTTGCCCGCGGCGCCGCCCGCCAGGAGCACCGCGCCCATCGAGGCCGCGAGTCCCACGCAAGTCGTGCTGACGTCCGGCTTGATGAATTGCATGGTGTCGTAGATCGCCAGACCCGCGCTCACCGAGCCGCCGGGCGAGTTGATGTAGATGGCGATGTCCTTGTCGGGATTTTCCGATTCCAAGAACAGCAGCTGCGCGACGATCAAATTCGCCATGTAGTCCTCGACCGGACCCACGATAAAGATCAGCCGATCTTTGAGCAGCCGCGAATAAATGTCGTAGGCTCGCTCGCCGCGGGCGGTCTGCTCCACCACCATCGGAACCAAATTCAGCGCTCGCGTGCTCATACTCAACTGCCTCTAAATATTGCCGGTAAGAATCGCTCAACCTTTGTTAGGGCTTCTTAGCACCATTTCAAGGGAAATGCGCGGCGTCAGCCCTCGAAATTCATCAATTCCCTGAAAGTCGACTTTACCTCGCGCACCGTGGCGTGCCCGAGAATCCAGTCCACGGCTTGGTCTTCCAGCGCCAGGTTCTCCACCTGGCGCATGGCCTCGGCATTTTGCAGGTAGGCGCGCTTCATCGCCTCCGCATCGCCGTAGGCGGATACCATTTCATCCAGGCGTTCATTGACCCGGCTGCGGTCGACCACCAGGTTTTGCTTGCGGATCACATCGTTCAGCAGCAGGCCGAGCGCCACGCGCCGGCGCGCCGGCTCGACCAGCGGCTCGCGCGGCGGCGCCTGGGCGGCATCCTTCGTGCCCGCGCGGCGCATCGCCTCCACCTGCATGTCGCGAATCTGGCCTTCGATCAACACATTGGGAACGTCGGTGGGATTCGCCGCGTACAATTTTTCCATGACCACCGCCTTGTTGCGGTTGCGCAGCGCCTGCTCGAGCTCGCGGCGCATGTTCGCCGCCACATCCTCGCGCAGTTTGGCCAAGCCCCCCTCGGCGACGCCGAAGGACTTGCAGAATTCTTCGTCGACCTCCGGCAGCACCGGCTCCTCCACCGTCTTGATCTCGGTCGCGAAGATCGCCGATTTGCCGGCGAGCTCGGTGGCGCGATAATCGGGCGGAAAATTCACGATGAGCTCGCGCTTCTCGCCGGCGGCGGCACCGATCAAACCCTGTTCCAACTCCGGCAACATGCGCCCTTCGCCCAGGACCATGGCGACGTTGTCGCCCTTGCCGCCGGCAAAGGCCACCCCGTCGATCGTCCCGTCGAAATCGATGGTCACCCTGTCGGCGTTTGCTGCAGTACGGCCCACCGCGGAATATTTCATCTGCTGCTTGCGCAGCCGCTCGATCATGGCGTCGATGTCGCTCTCCGTCACCTCCGCCGTCACCCGATCCACCTCGAGCGATTCCAGCGGCTGCAGCACGAGTTCCGGAAACACTTCGAAGGTCGCGACGTATTTGAGGTCCTGGCCCTCATCCATGCTCTGCGGCTCGATGCGCGGACTGCCCGCCGGGGTAAGCTGCTTCTGCGACACGGCCTCGGCGTAGCTGGACTGCAGCAATTCGCCGATCACTTCGCGGTGAACCTGGCCGCCAAACTGCTGGCGGATGACCTTGAGCGGCGCCTTGCCGGGGCGAAAGCCGTTCAAGCGCGCGGTGCGGCTGATGTTCTTGAGGCGCGCGGCAATTTCCTGGCTCACGCGCTCGGCGGGCACCTGCACTTGCATGCGGCGCTCCAACTTGCCGATACTCTCGACGGAAACCTGCATGACTATCCTTTATTTAGCGAAGATTAAGCGGTGGTGCGAAAGGCGAGACTCGAACTCGCACGGGTTGCCCCACCAGATCCTAAGTCTGGCGCGTCTACCAATTCCGCCACATTCGCGTCAATTCAACCCAGCATTATAGCTATCGGGGTTCGCTTTCGCGAACCAAAAGGCGCGCGACCTCGCGCAAGGCCGGCAGGCCGTTTTCCAGCATGAAGTACAGCGGACTGTCGCCGTCGAAAGGCGCGCGCGCGGCGGGTGCGTGTACCCAGGCCCACGCCCGGTCCTGGGGTCCCGGCTCGGCCACCAGCGAAAACTGAATGTTCGCGATGAGCGCGGCTCGTTCTTGCTGGGTGGCGGAGAGGCGGGGTGCTTGCCCGAGGCGATAGCGCTGCAGCACCTGCGGCGAAGGAATCTTGAGCAAGCGGCATTGCTGCAGGGGCGAGAGTTCCCACTCATCGGCGATGGCGAAGAAACGTTTCAGTGCGTTGGTGCTGGTATGGCGGGCGGCACGGCGATTCGCCGGCTGCAACACCAATCGCGGACCAGTACGAGTCTTGCTGGGCAATGCGGCTCTCACGATGGCCCACATGGAATGTTCGGATACGTCGGGCGCCAGCATACTACGTAACGGCTTGGTATCATGAAGCGTGCCCGAGACTTTTGCCCAAAGGCTTAAAGCTGCGCTCAAGAGCAGCGGCAGTCTGGTTTGCGTCGGGCTCGATCCGGACCTCGCCAAGATCCCCGCGGATCTGGGCGAGGGAGCGGCGCGGCTGCATGCCTTCGACCGTCGCGTCATCGATGCGACATATGACCTCGCGGCCGCCTACAAGCCGCAAATCGCTTTTTACAGCGCGCTGGGCGCCGAGCAGCAGCTGTCGCTGACCATCCGCTACATTCGCGAGCGAGCCCCGTCTGCCGTGGTGATTCTGGACGCCAAGCGCGGCGATATCGGCAATACGGCCGAAGCCTACGCGCGCGAGGCGTTCGATCGCTACGGCGCCGACGCCGTCACGGTCAACCCCTTCATGGGCGAGGATTCGGTGCGCCCCTTCCTCGCCCGCCCGGATCGCGGCGCGGTGGTGCTGTGCCGGACCAGCAATCCCGGCGGCAAGGATTTTCAGAATTTGATGCTCGAGGGCCTGCCCCTGTACCGGCATGTCGCGCGGCGCGCGGCCACGCAGTGGAATGAACACGGCAATGTCATGCTGGTCGTGGGTGCCACCTGCCCTCAGGAGATGGCCGAGTTGCGCGCAGCGCACCCCGGTGTGACTTTTCTGGTGCCGGGCATCGGCGCGCAGAGCGGCGATTTGCAGGCGGTGCTGGCCGCGGGATTGGATGCGCAGGGGTCGGGACTGCTCATCAGCGCATCGCGCAGCATCATTTACGCCGGCGGCGGCAGCGCGGCGGCGATTCGCGCGGCCGCGCTGCAACTGCACGACGACATCAATTCGGGGCGCGCCTCAAAACGCGCTCTTGACGGCACCGCCGGCGCTCACGGCGAGCTATCCACCGGCACGGAATTGAACTTGTAGACGACGCCGTCCTTCATCACGAAGCTCACGCGCTTCATCAGGCTGATGTCATCGAGCGGATTGCCCGGCACCGCCACGACGTCGGCGATCTTGCCGGCGGCGATCGAACCCAAATCCTTTTGGCGCAGCAGGGCCGCGGCGCTCACCGTTGCCGCCTGAATGACGAACATCGGCGGCATGCCCGCGCCCACCATCAGTTCGAACTCGTGCGCATTGTCGCCGTGCGGATACACGGCGGCATCCGTGCCGAAGGCGATTTTTACGTGAGCCTTGTAAGCGCGCCCCGCGGTGGCCTGGATCAGCGGACCGATTTCCTGGGCCTTGCGGGCGATGGTCGCCGGGTAGTACCCCGGAATCTTGGCCTGCCGCGCCACGAAGTCGCCGGCGATGATCGTGGGCACATAGTAGGTGCCGTGCTCCACCATCAGCTTCATATCATCCGCATCCATGAACGTTCCATGCTCGATGGAATCGACGCCGCCGATGACGGCGCGGCGGATGGCTTCCGCACCATGCGCGTGCGCGGCCACCGCAAACCCATAGTCGTGGGCCGTCGCGACCACGGCGCGGATCTCTTCCAGCGTCATTTGCGAGTTATCGCCGCTGGCACCCTCATCGAGGACGCCGCCCGAGGGCATGATCTTGATGACATCATCGCCCAGCTTGTAGTGCTCGCGCACCGCCTTCACCGCGTCTTCCGGACTATTGATGATGCCGTCCACCGCTCCTAGATCCTTCGACAGGTCCGCACGGTAGCCATTGGTCGGATCGGCGTGGCCGCCCGTGGAGCCGATCGCCTTGCCGGCCGTAAAAATTCTGGGGCCCGGCACAATGCCGGCGTTGATGGCATTGCGCAGCGACGCCGATTCATTGGCCGAATCGCCCATGTTGCGCACGGTCGTGAATCCTGCGAGCAGGGTCCGGCGCGCGTACACGGTCGATCGGATGACGTAGTCGGCAATATTCCAGTGATATCGGTCGACGTATTCGGTGCGGCTGGTCTGGCCGGTCAAATGCGTGTGACTGTCGATCAATCCGGGCATGCAGGTCTGGCTCTTCAAGTCGATCGCCGTGGCGCCCGCGGGAGCCCGCGCGCCGCTCAGAACTTCCCGCACATGGCCCGCCTCGATCACGATGGTGGTCTCGCCGACCAGCTTGCCGGCGGCGACATCGATGAAGTGGCCGCACAGCAGCGCGGTCACGCCTGGCGCCGCCGGCGCGTCCGCCGCGGATGCCCATCCAACCGACAGGAGGACGGCGAACCCCGCCGTGAGCACTCGGGCGGCGGCCGTTCGAATCATCGAAGAAGAGTCACGCATTTTTGTTGGTACCAATTGAAGCCGCAAAATGGGGCGCAGCATTGCAGCACAGGCAGGGGCGTCGATCAATCCGCCAGGCCCGCAATGTGCTGCCCCAATGCGAGCGATGCGGTGAGCCCCGGCGACTCGATGCCGAATAAATTGATAACGCCGGCAACCCCGTGCTCCTGGGGGCCTGAAATGCTGAAGTCGCGCGACGGCTCGCCCGACCCGGAGATTTTTGGGCGGATGCCGGCATACGCCGGATACAGCCGTGCCGGATCCAAGCCCGGCCAGTATTGCCGGATGACCTCGGCAAACAGCGCCGCGCGCGTCGCGTCGACGGCATAGTCGATGCCCTGCACCCATTCGGTGTCAGGACCAAAGCGTGCGGCTCCGTTCAAGTCGATCGTCATGTGAATGCCTAAGTGGCCGCCGGCTTGCGGCGCGGGATAAACCAGGCGCGAAAACGGCGAGGCGCCCGACAGCGCAAAATAGCTGCCCTTGGCGAAGCGCACCGTTGGAATGTGCCGCGGCGGAAAGCCCACGATGCACGCTGCGACGCGATCCGCCCGCAATCCGGCGCAATTGACCGCGAGGCGCGCGCGCGCGACCGGTGCGGACTCCGAGTTGACGGCGAGCTCGATACCCGCAGGCGTCGGGCGCAGGCGGGTAACCCTCGTGTCATAGGCGATGACGGCGCCGCTGCTTTCGGCGTCCGCCAACAGCGCCTGCATGAGCGCATGCGAGTCGATGATGCCCGTGGAGGGCGATGCGAGCGCGCGAATGCAGTTGAGCGCGGGTTCCGCGCGGCGCGCCTCCGCCGGATCCAGCCACTTCAGATCGAAAACATCGTTGGCGCGCGCGTTCGACTCGATCTTCTCGAGCGCCGCCAATTGGGAAGGGCACGTGGCGACCGTGAATTTGCCGCAGCGCCGATGCGGGATGCCACGCTCGGCGCAATATCCATAGAGCAGATCCCGGCCGGCGCGGCACAGCCGCGCCTTGAGCGAGTCCGGTTCGTAGTGGATGCCGGCATGAATGACTTCGCTGTTGCGCGAGCTGGTGTGCATGCCGAACCGGCGTTCGGATTCGAGGATGATCACGTCGCGTCCGGCCCGCGCCAGCGCCCGGGCGGTCGCGAGTCCGACGACCCCGGCGCCGATCACGATGCAATCGACGTCCTGCACCTGCGCTTATCCGAGCGGCTTGATCGAGGCCGCTGCCGCCAAGAACTCATCGACATCCGCGCCCGACGTGGCGAAGCAGGTGACCAGGCGAATCGTCACGCCGGACTGCGCCGCCTGCAGCGGCCAGCGATAGAATTCGAAGCCCTGCATTTCCAGGCCCTGGACCGTTTGCTCGGGCAGCGCCACAAACACTTCGTTGGCATCGACGGGATACAGCAGCTTGGCGCGGGGCACGCTCTTGAGGCCGGCTGCCATGCGCATCGCCATGGCATTGGCGTGGCGTGCATTGTGCAGCCACAGCCCGTTCTTGAAGTAAGCAACCAACTGCGCGCTGACGAACCGCAGTTTCGACATCAAATGGCCGGCACGCTTGCGCCGCCGCTCGAAGTCCCGCGCCATGGCCGGATCGAAGAACACGACCGCGTCGGCGCCGAGGGCACCATTCTTGGTGGCACCCAGCGACAGCACATCGACGCCGCACTTCCAAGTCGCTTCAGCGGGAGTGCAGCCCAGGTGCGCCAAGGCGTTGGCGAAGCGCGCGCCGTCCATGTGCAACGGCAGCTGGTGCTGCTTGGCGGCCTGGCCGATCGCGGCAATTTCCGGGAGGCGATAGACCGTTCCGCACTCGGTGGCCTGCGTGAGCGTCACGGCGCCGGGCTTCACATGATGAATGCCCAAATCTTGCGCAAGCTCCACGGCCTTGACGAGCTGTTCCGGGCGAATCTTGCCGTCCGCGGCGGGAAATCCGACGAGCTGCGCGCCGCCGCTGAAAAAAGCCGGCGCGCCCGCCTCGTCGGTAACGATATGCGCTGCCTCGTAACAGTAGATGGCGCCGAAGGCGGGCACGATTTGCGACAATGCCAGTGCATTGGCGGCCGTACCGCTGGTCACGGGGAATATCGCAACCTGCTTTTCGAACAGCTCGCTCGCCACGGACGTCAGCTTGGCGGTCAGCTCATCGCCGCCATAGGAGGTGACGAACCCTTCGTTGGCCTTGTGAACCGCCGACAGGATGGCATCGCACGCGGGAGCGACGTGGTCGCTGCTGAAATTCCGGCCCAAGAGAGTTAACCGCCTAAAGTGTGAGTGCCGTGGGTGATTGTACGCAGGCGCATCACCCGCGTCATCGCTTCCAGTGCTTGGCGAAGAACTCGTGGCTCTGTCCCTCGCGCTGCCAGATCGCTGCCTCCGGTCGAACCGTCAGCAGCCAGCTGTGCTGCTCCACGGGCTTGCGCGGCTTGAAACAGCCAGGTCGCAGCACCGCGACCGCCCTGCCGTGGCCCGGATCGCGCACGGACTCGTAGCGGATGGCATCCACCTGCGCCTGGCGCGCCACGTGCGCGAATCGCTGCGAGGCGAGGTAGCTGTCGGGATCTGCCCAGTCCGAACGCGCACGCTTGAAAGGCGTCCCCGTCAGGTCGATCAGGCGGCCGTCGATGCCGGCGCGAAACACGGTCTGCGACGCGGGACCGATGCTGTCCAAACCTTGCGAGTCCATCAGGAATCGCCAGCGCCAGTAGCCCAATTCCGCGCACGCGGTAACCTCTTTTTCGGCGCCATACCAGACTCCAGGATCGGCCGGCGCGCGAAATCGCGAACCGATCGGCGCGGCATAGCGAAATGGCGTGGCCAATAGATAGTGCAGCCCGGCGGCGTCTTTCGGCAGCGCGGGCTTGCTCTGCTCCAAAATCGCTTCGAGCACGAGCTGCGCGTCGAGGTTATCGACCAGCCGCAGAGTGGATGCGATATGTTGCGCCTCGACCGCCCGCCACAGCCGCCGCGTCGCCCGGCTCGCTTCAGAGCCGACCGCGGGCGGCGTCCAGATATTGGACGACACGAACCAATCCTTCAGTGCGGCGGATCAGCTCGATCGGACGACCCGCCAAGCCGTTGTTTTCCCCATTGAGCCAGCTTCGGGCTGATGAGTCGTTGGACCCGACTACGGCATCCAGCGAGCGGAACAAGCGCACGAACAAGGCGCCGAGTTCCCATTCCTTCTTCTGGTCATCGAGCGTGTAGGCGCCATTGGCCATGCGCGAGATGGTCGAGGGGCTCAGGCCCAGGATCTGCGCGAGGCCCGATTGCGTGATTTCCAACAGCACGCAGGCGCGCAGCACCGCGCCCGTCAAGACGCGGCGCGGTTCGGGTTTGGACTTGGACAGAGCGCGCGACATGGATGCCTGCAGCAATAATAAAGCCAATTACATTCTAGCGAAATATCGCGAAACTGGCCAGATCGGCTCAATCGAAGCTACGGCGACGGCGGGGTGCCCGGCCGCCCCGTGGCGCCAATTATGTTTTCGAGCCACCCCGAACTTACCATTGCGCGGCGCTTCCAGTGGCAGCGCCTGACGGAATACACCAAGCTGGTGAACTCGTCTGCCCGGCGAGCGTATATAGCCGAGAGGATCAGGGCGTTGAGATCCACGCTATAGATCTCATGGTCTTACCGCGCGGACGTCCCTGCAAATCATCCCGGGTCGACTTGATATGGGAATGCATCAGTGCGCGTGCCTGCGGGGATTTCCCCGCGCTCCACGCCTTGAGGAGCGCGGCATGCTCGCGCGTCGCCCGCTTCGCCCTGCCGTCCGGCCGCAGATGAGCCTGCACGTAGCGCTGCGCGAGCGTGTGCAGGCGGCCCAGGATCTCCGCGGCAACGGGCTGCAGGCGCGGTACGATGAGCAGCAGATGAAACGCCCGGTTGAGCCGCCCCGAGGAGGCGAACTCGCCTGCGGCGCTTGCTGCGTTCAGTTGATCGAGCGCGGCTCGCGCCGCGGCATGATCGGCAGCGCTCGCCAGCGCGGCGCCGCGCGCCACGGCACCCGGCTCGATCTGCAGCCGCAGCCTGAATACCTCGTCCAGTTCGGCGCTCGCCAGCGGGCGCACTTGAAAACCGCGATTCGGATATATATCGACCAGGCCTTCCGCTTGCAGCTGCACGAGCGCCTCGCGCACCGGGATCTTGCTCGTGCCGAACTCCGCGGCCAGGCTGTCCTGGCGCAGCGCCGAGCCGGGTGCGTAGGCACCTGAGAGGATGCGGTCGCGGAATCGCACAATCAGCTGGCTGGTCATGGACTGCACGAGCATGTCGGTCATGCGCGAATGCCCCAGCAGAAAGGATCATCCGGATCGAGCCGCAGCAGGTTCTCGCCGGTGACGTGCGCGCGGCCGGTGATGGTCGGCAGCACTTGGCCCCGGCTGCGATCGTGCCAGCGAAAGCTGGCCTCGAAAGTGCTGCCGATCAAGCTCTCCTGCACCCACACGGCGCCCTCGGCAAGCTTGCCGTCGGCGGCAAGACAGGCGAGCTTCGCGCTGGTACCCGTGCCGCAGGGCGATCGATCGTACGCCTTGCCGGGACAGAGCACGAAATTGCGGCTGTGGGCGCCGGACAGAATCGCAGGACCGAACAGCTCGACGTGATCGACCAACGGGTGACCCTGCTCATTGAGCGCCGCGCGCACTCTCCACGAAAAATCCGTCAGGGCATCGACATCCTCCAGATCGATGCGCCGGCCGTGCTCCGACACCAAAAAGAACCAGTTGCCGCCCCAGGCGATATCCCCGACCACCCGTCCGATCCCGGCGACGGTCACTGCGACCTGCGACTGCGCGCGATAGCTCACCACATTGGCCACGCTGACGCGCCCGTCCGCAAGCAGTTCCACCTCCACCGCACCCACCGGCGTGTCGATCTTGGTTGCGCCCGCGGCGAGCAGGCCGGCGAACTGAAGCGAGGCGATCAGGCCGATCGTGCCGTGGCCGCACATCCCCAGGTAGCCCACATTGTTGAAGTAGATCACGCCAAACTGACAGTCGGCGCGATGCGCCTTGACCAGCAACGCGCCCACCAAGGGATCCGAGCCGCGCGGCTCATTCACGACGGCACAGCGATAGTCATCGAAATGTTCGCGAAAGCGCCGCACGCGCTCCGCGAGCGGTCCCTCCCCCAATTCAGGGCCGCCCTCGAGCACCAGGCGCGTGGGCTCCCCGCCGGTGTGCGAGTCGATGACCCGAATCGAGCGCATCTTAAGGCCCCGGAGCCCGTCTGAGCTCAGGCGCGCTCCGGCTGTCGCGCGCGCGTTCGATCATCGCGATCACGGCCGCGCGCCGCTCGCCCGCGAGGGGCAGGCGCGGCGGGCGCACCCGTTCCGAGCCGCGGCCCATGATTTGCTCGGCGAGCTTGATGGATTGCACCAGATCGTGGTCCGCATCCAGATGCAACAGCGGCATGAACCAGCGATAGATGCGGCGCGCCTCATCGAGGTCGCCCCGGCGCAACGACTCGTAAAAGCGCAGCGATTCGGCCGGAAAGGCATTGGTCAGGCCGGAGACCCAGCCCTTGGCGCCGAGGGTGAGGGCCTCGAAGGCGACATCGTCGAGGCCCGCGAAGAGGACGAAGCGCTCGCCGAACGCATTGATGATGTCGGTGAAGCGGCGCGAATCCGCGGCGGACTCCTTGATCGCGACGATAGTGGGGACATCCGCCAGGCGCGCGAGCGTCGCGATGTCGATGTTCACGCGGTAGGACGGCGGATTGTTGTACAGCATGATGGGCAGCCCGCTGGCCGCCGCCACGGTCCTGAAATGGTATTCAAGCTCGGCGGCCGTCGGTACGTACACCATGGCCGGCAGCACCATCAGCCCACCGGCGCCCAGGCGCTCGGCATCGCGCGCGAAAGCGGCCGCCGTCGCCGTGGTGAATTCCGAGACCCCGACGATGACGGGCACCTTGCCTGCGCTCACCTCGACGGCGCCCGTGAGGACTCGGCGCTTCTCCTCGGCGCTCAGCGAGTTGCCCTCGCCTACGGTCCCCATCAATACCAGGCCGTGAACCCCCGCATCGAGCAGGGCCTTCTGCACCCGCTGCGTGGCGGGCAAATCGACCTGCATGGCAGCGTCGAACTGCGTGGTCGCCGCCGGAAACACACCGGACCAGGAGCAGGGGTATGGCTTAGTCATGAGTGCTGTCCCGCGGGAGTTGCCTGCCCGATCGTAGATCGTATACGGTGCTGCCATGGCTGAGCAAGACACCATCGCCGTGGTCGGCGCCGGCGTGATCGGCGCGGCCGCGGCTTACGCGTTGGCGCGCGAGGGGCGCCGGGTATTGCTCTTGGATCGCGCCGAGCCGGGAACGGCGGGCGCCAGCTTCGGCAATGCCGGGCATATCGCGGCCGAATTGGTGCAACCGCTGCCCTCGCCGCGGCTTCTGTTCGGATTTTATCGCGAGCTGTTCCGATTCGGCGGCGCATTGGACTTGGCGCCGCGCCAGGCACTGCGCATGGCGCCCTGGATCCTCAAGTTTGCATCCGCGGCCTTTCACCGCACCGACAACACGCGCCACCTGACGCCGCTGGTGCGCCCCTCCGCCGCGGTGTGGGAACGCTGGGCCCAAGCCATCGGCCGGCCTGAACTGCTGCGCCGGCGCGGGCACTATGAAATAGCGCTGGGGCCGAAAGCCGCAGCGCAGATGCGCCGTTATGCGCAGGACATGGCGCGACTCGAGGTCGAGGTGCGCCCGATGAGCGCCGAGCAGCTCTTGCCCTTGCAGCGCGGCGCGAACGCCGGCGCCGCCGCAGGGCTCTGGTTCGCGGACTCCGCGTACATCGTCGACCCTCTCGAGGCCGTGCGCGCGCTGGTGGCCGCGGCGTTGCAATGCGGCGCCGCGTTTCGGCAGCTGGATGTGAAGGGCCTGCGTCCGCGCGGCGACAAGATTGAAATCTTGAGCGAGGCACCTGCGTTGACGGTGGACGCTGCGCTGGTGTGCGGCGGCGTGCGTTCCGCGCCCCTGCTTGGAGCCTTCGGATTGCGCGCGCCGTTGCAGGCCGTGCGCGGCTATCACGTTGAAATGCCCGGGCAGTCCGGCTTCCTCGATGCGCCCGTTGCCTATGTCGATGCGCGCATCGTGGTCACGCCCATGAGCGGACGGGTGCGCGCGACCAGCTACATGGAATTTGCGGATCCCGATGCGCCTGCCGACCCCCGCAAGCCCGCTCGCCTGCGGCGAGAACTGCGGGCGCTCGGCTATGCCTGCGAACTCGACGGCCCGAGCTGGCTGGGATCGCGCCCCGTCCTGCCCGACTACCTGCCGGGAATCGGGCGCGCGCCGGGACCGGCAAGGCTGTTTTATGCCATCGGCCATCAGCACATCGGACTGACTCTGGCGCCCTTCACGGCGGAGCTCGTCGCGGACCTGGTGGCCGGCCGCGAACCGCCGATTCCGGTCGCAGCCTTCGATCTTAAGCGATTTTAAACCCCAAAAAACCGAGGGATCCTCCATGCACCTATCTTCACCCTGGGCCCTCGCGGCAGCTTGTCTGTTGACGCTCGCGGCCTGCAATCGGGCGCCCGACGCCGATGCGCGTCTGCGGGCCCTTTACAGCGAGGAGTGGACCTGGCGAGAAGAGCAGCTGCCGGACACCGAGGATACGCAACGGCGCATCCAGGATCATCTGCCCAGGGTGGACGCGGCCGCTCAGGCGCTGCGCCTGCACAGGTGGCAGGAGGTGCTGCGGCAGCTCGATGCGATTCCGCGGGCCGAGCTCTCGCCGGCGGAGCAATCGAACTACGATGTGTATCACCCGCAGATCGAGGCCTTGATAGCGGATCAACAATTTCACGAATATGAAATGCCCGCCAATTCGGACACGACCTTCTGGACCGATCTTGGCTACACGGCGCGGCGGCAATTCAGGTCCTTGCCGGACTACCGCAATTGGATCAGCCAAATGCGCGACATTCCCCGCTACTTCCATGAACAGATGGACGACATGCGCGCCGGCTTGAAGCGCGGATTCACGCCGCCGAAAGTCACGCTCGAGGGGCGCGACGCCTCGATCACCGCGGTGACGGATGCCACCCCGGAGGCGAGTCTGTTCTACACGCCGTTCAAGGACATGCCGGGTATTTCGGAGTCCGATCGCAAGATGCTGCGCGATCAGGCGATCGGCGTGATTCGCGACACGGTCCAGCCGGCCTATCGGGAACTGCTGAGCTTCATCCGCACTGAGTATTTTCCGGGCACGCGCACGACCCTGGCCGCTTACGATCTGCCGGACGGCCAGGCCTACTATCGATCGCGGATCCTGAAATTCACCACGCTCGATCAGGATCCGGCGGCGATTCATGCGTTCGGCGAGGCGGAGGTCGCGCGGCTGCACGAGCACATGCTCGCCGCGATGAAGGAAACCGGATTTACGGGGGACTTTCCCGCGTTCCTTGCGTTCCTGCGCAAAGACCCGCAGTTCTATGCGAAAACGCCCGGGGAGCTGCTCATGCGCGCGGCGTGGATTGCCAAGCGCTTCGACGGCAAGGCTTCGCAATTCTTCGGGCTGTTGCCGCGCGCGCGCTTCGCCATCCAGCCGGTGCCCGACGATCTGGCGCCTTTCTACACCTCGGGCCGCGGCGGCCCCGGCGTGTACTTGCTGAACACTTATAACTTGCCGGGGCGGCCGCTCTACAACTTGACCGCGCTGACCCTGCATGAGTCCGCGCCCGGCCACGCCTTCCAGATGCCGATTGCGCTGGAGCACAAGCAGCAGCCGGCATTTCGCCAGCACACCTACCTCTCCGCGTACGGAGAGGGCTGGGCGCTGTACTGCGAGACCCTGGGCGTCGAGATGGGCCTGTACGACACGCCCTATGACCGCTTCGGCATGCTGAACTACCAGATCTGGCGTGCCGCGCGGCTCGTCGTCGATACCGGCATCCATTCCCAAGGATGGAGCCGGGATCGGGCCATCGCCTATTTTCGCGACTACACGGCCCTGCCTTTGCATGAAATCGACACCGAAATCGACCGCTACATTGCCTGGCCCGCGCAGGCGCTGTCCTACTATTTGGGCGAGGATGCGATCTTGAAATCCCGGGCCAAGGCGGAAAAAGCGCTGGGCGAGAACTTCAACATCCGCGCCTTCCACGATGCCGTGCTCGAATTGGGATCCGTGCCGATTCCGATGCTGCAGGGGCGCATCGATCGCTTCATCGCGGAGGGCGGCAAGGGTCCCTACCCCGAGATGGAATAGGGACGCCGCCGTGAACATCGGCCGACTCCTTCTGCTCGCCGCCATCGGCTCGATGGCGTTGGCCTATATCGGGCGCTGGTGGTGGCTGGAACGAGCGCGCGGCGCGGATCCGGCGCGCCCGCGCAGGCCGCGCATGTCAGATCTGCTCGTCGGCTTCGTCACGAATTTTTTAGACACGTTGGGGATCGGGTGCTTTGCGCCCACGACCGCTTACTACAAGCTGCGCGGCCGCATGCCCGACGATGAGATTCCGGGCACGTTGAACACGGGCCACGCGCTCCCGGCGATGACCGAGGCGCTGATTTTCATCGCCATCGTCAGCGTCGACATGACCACGCTGGTCGGCATGATTGCCGCGGCCGTGCTCGGCGCGTGGCTGGGCGTCGGCATCGTCTCAGGCTTGTCACGCCGCGCGATTCAGCTCGGCATGGGCGGGGCACTGATGTGCGCAGCCCTGCTGTTTCTGGCGAAAAACCTCGATTGGGTGCCGGGGGGCGGCGATGCCCTGGCCTTGCACGGACCTGCCTTGATCGTCGCGGTCGGCGTCAATTTCTTGCTGGGCGCATTGATGATGCTGGGCGTCGGATTGTATGCGCCCTGTCTGATCCTCGTGAGCCTGCTCGGCATGAGTCCCTTGGCGGCCTTTCCCATCATGATGGGCTCCTGCGCACTCTTGATGCCGGTCGGCGGCGCGCGCTTCGTGCGCAGCGGCCGCTACAACGCGAGCGCGGCGCTCGGCCTCGCCATCGGGGGCATTCCGGGAGTACTGCTGGCCGCCTTCGTGGTGTGGTCCCTGCCGATTGACTGGATGCGCTGGCTCGTGCTGATCGTGGTGGTATACGCGGGGGTGCAGATGCTGAGGTCGGCGCGGCGCCCGTAAGATCAAGGCCGCACGCCGTCAAAGCGAGCGCGCGATGATGACCTTCATGATCTCGGTCGAGCCGCCGTAGATGCGCGCGATGCGCGAATCGCGAAAAATGCGCGCGATGGGATACTCGTTGATGTAGCCGTAGCCGCCGTGCAATTGCAGGCAGTCGTCCACGATCTGCCATTCGGTTTCCGTGGCCCACATCTTGGCGATCGCCGCCGTGGTGCCGTCGAGCGTGCCGTTGAGCACCCGTGCGATGCAATCGTTGATGAACACCTTGGCCACGGTGGCCTTGGCCTTGGCCTCGGCGAGCTTGAATTGCGTGTTCTGAAAATCCATCAGCCGCTGGCCGAACGCCTTGCGATTTTTCACATACTCGATGGTCGCCTCCAGCGCCTTCTCCATGGTGATGACGGCGCCGATGGCGATCAGCAGCCGCTCGCGCGGCAACTCCGCCATCAGCTGGGAAAATCCCTTGCCTTCCTGCATGCCCAGCAGGTTCTCGGCCGGCACCCACACATCATCGAAAAATAGCTCGGATGTGTCCTGGGCATCGAGCCCGATCTTGTCGAGCTTCTTGCCGCGCCTGAATCCTTGCGCCTGGTCCGTTTCCACTACAACCAGCGACACGCCGCGCGAACCCAGTGCGGGGTCGGTCTTCGCGACCACGACGATGAAGTCGGCGATCTGGCCGTTGGAGATGAAGGTCTTCGAACCGTTGATGACATAGCCGTCGCCGTCGCGGCGCGCGGTGGTGCGGATGGCCTGCAAGTCAGAGCCCGCGCCCGGCTCGCTCATGGCGATGGCGCACACGCGTTCGCCGGAAACGAGCTTCGGCAGCCAGCGGCGCTTCTGCTCCTCGGTTCCATGCAGCACGATGTAGGGCGTGACGATGACGTTGTGCAGGCCAAGCGCGAAACCCTCGAGATTTTGCCGAGCGACCACATCCAGCAGCACCAGTTCGTGGCGAAAGTCCGCCCCGGGGCCGCCGTACGCCTCCGGCACCGTGACGCCCAAGAATCCCGCCGCCCCGGTCTCCCGCCAGAAGGAGCGTTCGACCTGCCCGGCTTCGCGCCAGCCCAGCACGCGTTCGGGCGGCGCCGCGCGTTCGAAAAAGCGGTTGGCCGAATCGGCGAACATTTGAATGTCCGGATCCTGCATGAAGGCGGGCGGCGGCACATCGAGCACAGGCATGGCTTACTTTCCTTTAGGCGGCCGCCGGATCAAGCATGGAAGACGGCGAATTCTTCGATCGGCGCGCGATCGGTGCGCAGCCGATTGATCGGCGCAGCAGGGTCGCCATGCCCGAGCGCCAACCCGCAGAACAGCATCAGGTTCGAATCCACTCTTAAGAATTCGACCACCTCTTTGTGCCATATGGCCCAGGATTCCTGTGGGCAGGTTTCCAGGCCCTGCTCGCGGGCGAGCAGCATGATGTTCTGGATGAACATGCCGAGGTCGGACCACTGCGGCGGCCCCATGCTGCGGTCGAGGAAAAAGAACATCCCGACGGGCGCGCCGAAGAAATCATAATTGCGCGCGAACTGCCGATGCCGCGCCGCCTTGTCTTCGCGCGTCACTCCGATGAGCCGGTACAAATCCTCGCCGTTTTTTTGCCGGCGGGCACGGTATGGTTCCTTCAACTCCGGAGGATAAACATGATATTCCGCGGCACCGCCGAAGGGTTTGGCGAGAAACTGCGGCGTCAATTGCGCGCGAAACTGCCGCATCGACTCTCCCGCGAGCACGTGCACGATCCAAGGCTGCAAGTTGCCGCCCGAAGGCGCAAAACTCGCCGTCTGCAGCAGCTGGTGAATCGTCGCCGTGGCCACCGCCTCACGGGTGAACGATCGGCACGAGTGCCGCGACAGGATGGCATCGCTCACACCGACAGCCGCCGACTCGATCGCCTTGCCTTCCTGCACGTAAGATTCCCCCGGCACGCGCTGATTCGCGACGCGCGCTTGATTTCGCCGTAAAAAAGTGGCCAACCATCGTGGCTAACCTTACTATCATGCCATACCGTTCATTGGGGAAGCTCATGCCTGACGCCTTGATCATCGACGCATGCCGAACGCCGCGCGGCATCGGCAAGGTCGACAAGGGTGCGCTCGCACACCTGCACCCGCAACACTTGGGCGCGACGGTGCTCAAGGCCATCGCCGAGCGCAATCGCTTGGACACCCGGGAAGTGGACGATGTCATTTGGGGCACCTCCACACAGGTGGATAAACAGGGCGCGGACTTAGGGAGAATGGCGGCGTTGGATGCCGGCTACGCTATCGTCTCGAGCGGCGTGACCTTGGATCGCTTTTGCGGATCCGGCATCACGGCGGTGAACCTGGCCAGCGCAGCGGTCATGTCCGGCATGGAGGATCTCATCGTCGCCGGCGGTACGGAAATGATGTCCTTCACCGCCGGTGTGCCGCACGGATCGCCGTTCATGGACCGCGGCAATGAACATCTGCGGGCGCTGCACCCCCAGTCGCACCAGGGCGTTTGCGCCGATGCCATCGCGACATTGGAAGGCATCAGCCGCGCCGCGGTCGATGCGCTGGCGCTCGAAAGCCAGAAGCGCGCGGCTCGAGCCATCGCAGGCGGCCATTTTAGCCGCAGCCTGGTTCCCGTGTTGAATCCGGACGGCAGTCTGGCGCTGGGGCACGAGCAGTTTCCGCGTCCGCAAACGACCGCGGAGGGACTTGCGGCATTGAAGCCCTCCTTCGCCGCCCTCGCCGATTACGCGTTGGACCCGAGCGGCACGACTTATCGGCGCCTGATCCTGAACAAGCATCCGGGTCTCGAGATCACGCACATTCATCATGCCGGCAACAGTTCCGGCGTGGTCGATGGCGCCGCCGCGGTGTTGATCGCCTCGCCGGCGTACGCGCGCAGACGCGGACTGACGGCCCGCGCCCGCGTGCTCGCCTACGCCAACATGGGCGACTCGCCCACGCTGATGCTGAACGCGCCGGTGCCGGCGGCGAGAAAGGCGCTGCAGCGCGCCGGCCTCAACGTCGAGGATATCGATCTGTGGGAAATCAACGAAGCCTTTGCGGTGGTCGCCGAAAAATTCATTCGCGATCTGAAGCTCGATCGCGACAAGGTGAACGTGAATGGCGGTGCGATCGCCCTCGGTCATCCGATCGGCGCGACCGGTTCCATCCTGATCGGCACCTTGCTGGATGAGCTCGAGCGGCGCGATTTGCAGCGCGGACTGGCGACCATGTGCGCCGGCGGCGGCATGGCCCCGGCCATCATCATCGAGCGGGTTTAGCCGGGAGCCCACACGGTATCGCCATCCGCACCCCGCGCGGCTGTCCCCGCCGCACCGACCGGTTCCTGCTCGCCTGCGGTGAGCCAGTGGATCGTCGCACTGTCGGCTGCGGGAACCTTGGCGATGAAGCGCGCGCCGCCCGGGGCGCGCCCGATGATGGCCCCTTGCCGCGGCGCGCCTTCGCGATCGTAGAGCACGGTGTAGGTTTCCACGGTCGCAGGGCCAAGATAGTCTTCTTGAACCCGCGGCGCCGGCCCGCGGCGCGCATCCGCCTCGGCCTGATAGTCGAAGCGCTGCGGAAAAAGGTTGGCTGCGAGCGGCGCGCGGCTCAACACAATCGAGTGATTGTGCGTGGCGAGGCCGCCGTTCGCGAACAGCAATCCATGGCGTCCGGCTTGCCGCAGCGCCAGTACCATGCTCACCACCGCGTGGCTCATGTAGTTGCCGACCGGGCCGCCGCCGAAGGTCAGGCCGCCAAAAACGCTGGCCGCCCGCTCGATGGGCCAACCCAGCACCCGTCGCGCCATTTTCGGCACGCAGGGAAAGCAACTGTAGAGTTCCACGTAATCCAGATCGGCCGTCGCCAATCCATTCAGCTCCAGCGCTTTGCCGATCGAGACAGCCATGCTCGGGGATTGCGCGAAGCTCGCGCGCGCCAGCAGATCGGCCGGTTCGTGCGCCGCCGCCCCTTGGCCGACGAAAATCACTTGATCCGCGCCGATGCCGCGCGCGCGTGCCTCCCCTAAGCTGGTCACGAGAAAGGCGGCGCCTTGATTGACGCTGCTATTGGCCACCATCAGCTTGGAATAAGGAAAGGCAATGGGACGATTTGCCGCCGACACGGTCTTGATCTCATCGGCCGACACACGCCTGCGCAACCAGGCGCCGGGATTACCTTGCGCCACGGCGGAAAAACGCGACCAGATCTCGGCGCTCTCCGCCTGGCCCTGCGCCAAAGTTTGTCCATACGCGGCACGGCCCGCGTTCTCGTACAGCGGATACACATCCACGGGGGCAATGAGTCCATAACGATGGCGATACGAAGGTCCGCGCCGCATGGCCACCGCGCGCACGGCATCGTTCACCGGCACGCCGGCGCCCTGCGTCACCCCCTGCGTCACCCCCTGCGCCGCCCGCCGCGCCGCCGTGCGCAGCGCCTCGCCGCCGACGATGGCCGCGACCTTGATCTCGCCGGCGCCGATGCGATTGGCGGCCTCATTCAACAAGAGCACGGGACTGTCGCCGCTGGCATATCCTGACTTGTAGCAAATACGCGGAGCGGCGCCGATGCGCCGCGCCAGGGGAGCCGACACGTCGCCGAGCTCCGGGCACGATATTTGATCGACGACTCCCAGGGAGTCGAGTTGCGCCAGCCATCCTGCGCCGGCATCGGCGTCTGCCGCACGCAGCGCGGCCTCCATGAGCCCCAGCGAGTCCAGACCCAATGCCTTCTTGTCATTCTCATCGCGATCGTTGACCTGGCCGACGCCAACGATCACGGGGATGCGATCATCCTTCTCGATCGACATACGCAATTCTGCACATGATCGCGGCGGCGGGACTTCCTCGGGAAATCATGACACCGCGCCCGACGCGCGCAAGGATTCGATTCTGTCATCGCCGTATCCGATCGCGCGCAACAGCGCCGCCGAATCGGTACCTGCGGCGATTCCAGGCATGACGGGATCCGCGGCCGGCGTCGCCGAAAAACGCGGAGCCGGCCGTGGCTGCGTCACGCCATCGACCGTCGCGAATGTTTTGCGCGCGGCGTTGTGCGGATCATGGGGCGCTTCGGCCAGGGACAGCACCGGCGCGACGCACGCATCGCTGCCTTCGAATATTGCGCACCATTCCTGCCGGGTCTTGGTGGCGAAGATGCCTGCGAGCCGCTCCTTGAGCGCCGGCCACGCTGCCCTGTCATGCTGGCGCGCGAAGTCGGCCGCTGCAGCGATGCCCAACCGATGCAGGAATTCGGCATAGAATTTCGGTTCGATGGGCCCGATCGCCACATGGCCGCCGTCCGCGCAAGTGTAGGTGTCGTAGAAATGCGCGCCGCTATCGAGCATGTTGCTGCCGCGTTTCCCGGACCAAGCACCTTGCGCGGCCAGGCTCCAGATCATCGACGCGAGCAGCGCCGACCCGTCCACCATCGCACAATCGATCACCTGCCCGTGGCCGGTTTGTTTGGCGTGCAGAATCGCCGCAAGCATGCCGAACGCCAGCAGCATGCCGCCGCCGCCGAAATCGCCGACGAGATTGACCGGCGGCGTCGGCTTATCGCCGGCACGGCCGACACAATCCAGCACGCCGGATAATGCGATGTAATTGATATCGTGCCCTGCGGTGTGAGCGCGGGGTCCGCTTTGGCCCCAGCCAGTCATCCGGCCGTACACCAGCCTGGCGTTGTCCTGCAAAAGCAGCTCGGGGCCCAGTCCAAGCCGCTCCATCACACCCGGCCGGAACCCCTCGATGAGCCCATCCACGCCTCTGCAAAGATCACGCACGGCCGCAACGCCCGACGGCTGTTTCAAATCCACCATCATGAATTTACGCGAGCGCGCCAGGATGTCTTTGCTCGCATCGAAAGTTCCCGACCGTGCGGTGCCCGGCGGCACGATACGGATCACCTGCGCGCCGTGATCCGCGAGCATCATGGCGCAAAACGGCGCCGGCCCGATCCCGGCCATCTCGATGATTTTCAGTCCGGCAAGCGTTCCGCTGGATTTCATGAGGCGCCGCGCAGCTCCGTGATAGTGGCCGTGCCGACGATCGTAGCATCATCAAGCTATCGAGCAGCGCCGATACGCGATACTCTGGCGTGCATGGCGACCCACTCCCGCGAAGACGGTGGTCCGTGACCTGGTCGCGCGACTGGATTCATCGCAAGCCCATTGCAGAGACCCTTGTCGTCCTCGAGGCAGCGTCCGGCGGCGCCACGCTGCCGCGGGTTCTCGGGCCGCTTGACTTGGTGTTCGTCGGCGTCGGGGTCATCGTCGGCGGCGGGATCTTTGTCGTCACGGGCAACGCCGCCGCGCAATTTGCCGGGCCGGCAATCGTGCTGTCCTTTTTGATCGCCGGCCTGGGTTGCGCACTGACGTGCATGTGTTACGCCGAGCTCGCCGCCATGATCCCCGCCGCAGGCAGCGCGTACACCTTTGCCTACACCGCGCTCGGCGAGGCCGCGGCCTGGATCGTCGGCTGGAATCTATTGCTGGAATACGTGTTCGCGGCATCCTATATTGCGGTGGGCTGGTCTGCCTATCTCATGTCCCTGCTGTCGCAGTGGGGTGTGACGGTACCGGCATCGCTCACCAGCGCACCCATCGCGATCGGGCCGCACGGCCTGACGACCACCGGAAGCTGGATCAATGCACCGGCCTGTTTGTTTGCCGCCGCGCTGTCGCTGATCGCGCTGCGCGGCGCCCGCTTGTCGAGCATCGTCAATGGCGTGATTGTCGCTCTCAAAGTGGGGGCGCTGCTGCTGGTCGTGGGCTTCGGCAGCCTGCACATTCATCCGCACAACTGGACGCCCTTCATGCCCGCGAACGAGGGATTCGGACGTTATGGTTGGAGCGGTGTGTTGCGTGCGGCATCGATCGTATTCGTTTCCTATCTGGGATTTGACGCGATCGCCACCCTCGCGCAGGACACCCGCAATCCGCAGCGCAATGTTCCGATCGGCATCCTAGGATCGCTCGGCGCCGTGAGCCTGCTCTACATCGCGGTGTCGCTCGTGCTGACCGGACTGGTGTCCTATCAGCTGCTCGACAGCGCAAGTCCGCTCTCGGTGGCGCTTCGCGCCGCCGGACCGTCGCTGACCTGGCTTCTGCCGATCGTCGATCTCGCGGCGGTCATTGGATTGGGCTCCGTCGTGCTGATCGTCATGCTGGCGCAGCCGCGGGTACTCATGGCGATGGGGCAGGACGGCTTGGTGCCGCCCGTCTTTGGCCGCCTGCATTCGCGCTACCGGACGCCGCACTGGGGCACGATGATTTGCGGCCTGTCGGTGGCGGTGCTGGCCGGTTTGTTTCCGCTCTCCATTCTGGTGCAGCTGGTCTCGGTCGGTACGCTGATGGTGTTCATCGCGGTGGCGCTCGCGGTGATGGTGCTGCGGCGCGATGATCCGCAGCGTCGGCGTCCGTTTCGAACGCCCTTTGTCCCGATCGTGCCCCTCGCCGGTATTCTCGTGTGTGCCTATCTCTTGAGTGCCATACCGCGGCGAACATGGACGGTTTATCTGGTCTGGCTGGCACTCGGGATTTCAATCTATCTCGCCTACGGCGCGCGTTCCGCGGCGCGCCTGCGCAACGCTTGACAAATGGTGTCGTTCCTCGATGATGGATGTCACGCGGGGGACCGCAATTGGAACAAATACTAAAAGGGGAAACGAGCCATGTATGCGAGAACGACCTCGGGAATCCTGATGCTAAGCGTTGTGTGTCTGAGCCTGGCGATGCCGGCGAACGCGGACACGCCGAAGGCGAACGCGGAGCCGCCGAAGGCGGCCGCCAAAGCCGCACCGACCGATGCAGAACTGATCAAGAGCGCCATGAGCGCCGCGCCGGCGGCCGTGGCCAAGAACGCCACCGTCGTCGCGATGGGGGCCGACGGCAAGATGCGCACGTTGCGCAAGGGCACCAACGGCTTCACATGTATGCCGGACAATCCTGCGACGCCGGGACCCGATCCGATGTGTGCCGATGCCAATGCGATGGAATGGATTCACGCCTGGGTAGGCCACAAAGCCCCCACCCCCGGTAAAGTGGGCTTGATGTACATGCTCGAAGGCGGCGTGGACGCGAGCAATACCGATCCGTATGCGGAAAAACCCACCGCCGAGAATCATTGGGTGAGGACCGGGCCGCACGTGATGATCGTGGGTGCCGACGCCAATTTTTACAATCAGTATCCGAAGGCCGCGGATCCTGATACCAGCGAGCCTTACATCATGTGGGCGGGCACGCCGTATCAGCACGTCATGGCGCCGGTAAAGTAACAGCGGCAGGGGGCCGGACGTCACGGCCCCCCCTCTCGCGCCACGGCTGGCGGCACCGCGCGTGTCGGCTCATAATCGCCGCCATGCCGGCCAAGGCCACATCGATCGACATCGCCTATCTGGCGGGCGTCTCGCAATCCACCGTTTCGCGTGCGTTGCGCGGCAGTCCCACCGTGAGCGAGGAGACTCGCCGGCGCATCGAGGAAATCGCGCACAAGCTAAATTATACGGTCGACAAAAATGCGTCCAACCTGCGCAGTCAGCACTCCAATACCATCGCACTGCTGTTCTTCGAAGACCCGACGCCGGATGACTCGCTCATCAATCCCTTCTTTCTTTCCATGCTCGGCTCGATCATCCGGATTTGCGCGCAACGCGGCTACGATCTGCTGATTTCATTCCAGGAAGCTTCCAGCAATTGGCACGTTACCTACGAGGACAGCAAAAAGGCCGACGGCATCATTCTCCTGGGCTACGGCGACTACCTGGAATACCGGACCCGGCTCGAGCAGCTGGTGGCCCACGGTACTCATTTCGTCAGGTGGGGCGCGGTGCTGGAAGGGCAACCGGGCATCTCCGTCGGCTGCGACAATTTCAAGGGCGGGTACGATGCGGCCAAACACTTGCTTCACGTCGGCCGACGCCGGCTGGCGTTTCTCGGCGACGCATCGAATCACTATCCAGAGTTTCTCGAACGCTACCGCGGCTATGCGGCTGCCATCCAGGAGGCGGGAGGTGTCGCCTCGCCGCGGTTGCAAATCGATGCGATCACCACCGAAGCCTCCGGCTATCGCGCGGCCCGCGAGCTGATCAGCCGCAAAGAGCCCTTCGACGCCATTTTTGCCGCCTCGGATTTGATCGCCCTCGGAGCCATGCATGCATTGCGCGAGGCGGGCGTGAGCATCCCTGCGGAAGTGGCGCTGGTCGGCTTCGACGACATACCCGCCGCGAGCCTGGCCCATCCGCCCTTGACGACCATCATGCAGGACACGCGCCGCGCGTCGGAAGTCCTGGTCAATACCCTGCTCAAGTCGATCGGCGGCGAGCCGGTGACATCCATGGTGTTTCCGGCCCGCTTGGTGGTTCGGCAATCATGCGGGGCGCTCGATGAACCCCGGATCACGGGCGGGGTCGGTCAGGCGCAAGACCAGAACGCCGGATATCAATAAACTCACCCCGCCGATGGCCAGCGCATAAATGGCCGCGCCGCCAAACAGCCACTTGAGCAGCACGCCGAGCAGGCTGGCTGCCACCAATTGCGGGATGACGATGAAGAAGTTGAATATCCCCATGTAGAGTCCCATTTTTCGCGCCGGCACGCTGTCCGACAACATCACATAGGGCAGCGACAGGATCGATGCCCAGGCGATGCCGACGCCCACCATGGATGCCAGCAACCAGTAGGGGTTGCGAATCACGAGGAAGGACAGCAACGCCGCGCCGCCGATCCAAAGATTGATCAAGTGGCTCACCTTGAGCCCCACCCGCTTGACCAGCTTCGGTATGAACACGGCCGCGACCGCGGCACAGCCGTTGTAGGCGGCGAACAGGACGCCGACCCAATTGGCGCCTTGATTGAACGCCTCCGACCTCGGATCGCCCGAGCCAAACTGCACCTGCGCCACCGCCGGGGTCGTGTAAATCCACATCGCAAATAGGCCCAGCCAGGAGAAAAACTGCACCGGCGCGAGGCGCCGCATCGTGTCCGGCATGCCCGCCAGATCGAGCATCACAGCGCCGAATGCGCCCCGCCCCGCGCCGCAGGCGTGGGTCAACAAGGCCACGCCCCACAGCAGCGCGCCGGCGCATACCAAGTACAGCTGCCGATCGAGCCCGAACCTCAAAATTACCCCGGCCCCGATCAACCCGCCGCTGCTCCACAGTATCGCGCGACGCCATCCTGCCGCACGCGAGGTAGCTCGGCCGGCAGCCGCCGGCGGTATGGCATCGCTGAAGGCTTGCAACTCGTTTGGCGGATATTCGCGGGTGCGCAGCACCGTCCACAGCATCGCCAGCAAGAGCACCACGGCGCCGGCGTCAAAGGCATGGCGCACCGTATCCGGGATGATGGCCTGCCCTGACGCGGCCGCCCCGCTGTTGCTCGAGCCGAATTGCGCCAAGATCCAGGGCAACGCGCTCGCCACCACCGCGCCCAATCCGATGAAGAAGCTTTGCATGGCGTAGCCCAGCGGTCGCTGCGGTGGCGCCAGCTGGTCACCGACGAAGGCGCGAAAGGGCTCCATGGCTACATTGATCGAGGCGTCCAGCACCCACAGCATCGCTGCCGCGAACCACAGGTTCGGGGCGCGCGGCATGAGCCACAGGGCCGCGGCCGCCAGCACCGCGCCGGCAACGAAGTAAGGCTTGCGGCGGCCGAGCCGCGTCCAAGTGCGATCCGAGAAGTAGCCGACGATCGGTTGCACCAAGAGCCCGGTCAACGGGGCGGCAATCCACATGATGGGGATTTGCTCAAGCTCAGCTCCCAAGGACTGGAAGATCCGGCTGACATTGGCGTTTTGCAAGGCAAAGGCAAATTGCAGGCCCAGAAATCCGAAGCACATGTTCCAGATCTGAATGAACGTCAGCGTCGGCTTTGCAGGCTTCAGCGAGATGGTCAGCTCAGGCATTGGGCGATCAGACCAGAGAGAGGCGGAAAATTCCACTCCCCTGCCCCGCACTCCTTTGCCCCGCACACCTTTGCCCCGCACACCGCTTCGATCACCCGCCACTCGCCATCCGCGTTGGGCCGCCAGCGTCGCTCGCTCGCTCCCAGGTTGAACGCACACAGCAGCCGTTGTCCGGCCAAACTGCGCTCGAACACCAGAAGATCGGCCGGCGCGTCGATGAAGCGCTGGGCGCCGCCGCGCAACGCGGCGGTGCGGCGGCGCAACGCCATCAGCCGGCGAGTTATGCTCAGCTGCGAGTTCGGATCGCCGTGTTGGCGATCTACGGCGAGTGCCAAGTGCTCCGGACTGACGGGAAGCCAAGGGCTCACCGTCGAGAAGCCGGCATAGGGCGCGGAAGCTTGCCAGGGCATGGGCGTGCGCGCACCGTCGCGGCCCAATGTGGCAGGCCAGTTCGCGATCGCCTCCGGGTCTTTGAGATCCGCAAAGCCGATCTCGGCCTGCGGCAGGCCCAACTCTTCCCCCTGATAGAGGAATATATTTCCCCGCAAACACACCAGCAGCAGCATGGCCAATTGAGCATAGGCTGCGCGATGCTCCGGCGCTGACCAGCGGGTCACCGCCCGTGGCGCGTCGTGATTCGAAAATGCCCAGCTGGGCCAACCCATGCCTGCGGTGTCGGGCCAGGCGTCGAGCGCCTTGCGAACCAGTTCGGGGGTCAGTCGATCGGCATACAGAAAGTTGAATCCATAGGCGGTGTGAAATCGCGAGTCGCCCTGCGTCAACAGCTGCATCTCCGCTTCGCTGCCCTCGCCGCCGATCTCCGCCACCATGAAGCGCCCGCCAAATTCATCGGCAACCTGCCGGATCCGCTCGATGAACCGCGGCAGGTCCGGGTGCGACTTGTTGTAGAGCGGCTGCTGAAAGTCGACCGGCCGCGTGCGCGGTAGGTCGCTCGCCGGCGCGGGCGGATTGTCGCGCAGCAACGGATCGTGCAGCGTGAAATTGACGGCATCGAGCCGGAATCCGTCCACGCCACGCTTGAACCAGAATCGCGCGCATTCCAGCAACGCCTCCTGCACCTGCCGATTGTGCACATTGAGGTCCGGCTGCTCGGTCAGGAAATTGTGCAGATAGTATTGGCCCCGCCGGGCGTTCCAAGTCCAAGCAGGCCCGCCGAACACGGACTGCCAATTGGTCGGCGGCGAGCCGTCGATTTTGGGATCGGCCCAGACGTACCAATCGGCGCGCGGGTTGACCCGGTCCTGGCAACTTTGGCGAAACCAGGGATGCTGATCCGAGGTATGCGAGAACACCTGGTCGATGACGATCTTGAGCCCCAGGGCATGCGCCTTCTGCAGCAGCCGATCAAAGTCGTGCAGCGTGCCGAAGATGGGATCCACATCGCAGTAATCCGCAACGTCGTAGCCGAAATCCTTCATCGGCGATTTGAAAAACGGCGACAGCCAAACCGCATCGACCCCGAGCGATGCCACGTACTCCAGGGCGGCGGTGATGCCCGGCAGGTCGCCGATGCCGTCACCATTGGAATCCCGATAGCTGCGCGGATAGATCTGATAGATCACCGCGCCGTGCCACCAGGGCGATGCGCGTTGCGCGTCGGGCGGGGAATCGGCGGGAAGCTTCACGGCGAGGCCGCGCAAACGATGAAATCCAACGCCGCCAGCCGGACGCGGTAGCTGCCGGGTGCCGACGCGGCCTCGGCACAGGAGCCGTGCAAGGCATGGAAGCGCTCGGAACGTGGATCGACCTCGATCTGCACATCCATGGCTTGAACCGAGGTATTGAACGCCACCAGCACTTCGCTGTGATCGCTCGCATCCAGCCGGGAGACGGCAAATATTCCCGGTGTGCGCCCGGAGGCGCGCACCACTTGTTCGCCGTTACGCAAAGCGGGATTGGCACCGCGCAGCGCCGCCAGCGCCGCGAGACTCCGGTACAGCGGATGTTGCGTGCCGAATTTGCTTTCGGCCATGCCGGCCGGGGTGCCGACCCGCCGCTCGGCGTTGTAGCTGGCCGTGCGGCTCGCGAACATGTCCTGACGCGCATCTTGATCGCCGCCGCTGCCGGCGATTCCCTGCTCATCGCCGTAGAAAATGACAGGAACTCCGCGCAGCGTCATGAGCATGGCATAGCCCAGGGTTACGCGCCGCAGCACTTCGTCCTCGGTGGCGCGCGGCCACGCCTTGCGCACGAAGTAGCCGAAGCGCCCCATGTCGTGATTGCTGATGAAGGTCGGCAGCTGCAGCGCGGCCGCCGCTCCGCCCTCGTACAAGACGTCGTCGGCAAAAAGCTCCGCCAGGCGGTCGGTTCCCGTCGATCCTGCCACCGTCGCGCGCACGGCCAGCGCAAATCCGAAATCGAGCACAGCCGGTAGAGCGTCCACCCGAGTGCGCCTCGCCAGCTGCGCCGGATTGAAGTCCTCGGTATACACCTCGCCGAAAATGTGAAAATGCGGGATGCCGTTCGCGGCCGCGCGCGCCCGCATCGCGGGCACGAAGCGCTGCCAGAATTCCGGATTGACGTGCTGCTCGGTGTCGATGCGAAAACCGTCGATGGCGTACCGGTCGATCCAGGCGCCGAAGATATCGATGAAGCCCTGCACGACGCGCGGGTTTTCCGTGAACAGGTCATCGAGCCCGACGAAATCCCCCATCGTGGAACTCTCGCCGTGAAAGCTCGAATTGCCGCGATTGTGATAATAGATGGGGTCGTTCAGCCAGTCGGGGACCTTCAGGTGTTCCTCTGCGGGCGGCACGAAGGGTGTGTACGCGTAATCCGGGCGCGTGAGCCTGGCGAAGTTCTCCGCCGTTTGGTTCGGCGCGGCATCGCCTAGAAACCCGGAATTGATGGGCCCGCCCCCGACGCCGCCGCGCCGCGTGTAGGGATAATCGGCGCGCGACCGGTAGGGGCAGGCACTCTGCGGGCATTCACGATAGCGGATCACGTCAGCGGTGTGATTGGTCACGATGTCCAGGTACAACTTCATGCCGCGAGCGTGCACGGCCTGCGCCAGCGCCTGCATGTCCGCATCGTTGCCGAAGTGCGGATCGACGTGCGTGAAATCCGTGATCCAATAGCCGTGATAACCGGCGGACTCATGGCCCGGCGTGCCCTGCACGGCCTTGTTCTTGAAGATCGGGCCCAGCCAAACCGCCGTCGCGCCGAGGCCCCGAATATAATCGAGGCGCGCGATCAGACCCTTCAAGTCCCCGCCGTGATAGAAGCCTTTCGCGGTGGGATCGAATCCCGTGACCAGCCGTCCGCCCTGAAGGCCGCCGCGGTCATTGGTCGGATCGCCATTCTCGAACCGGTCGGGCAGCAGGAAATAGATGATTTCGTCGCCCTGCGGCCTGTCCCGGTAGTCCCGCGCGGATTGCGCACCGCACGGCGCAAAGCCCAACGTCAGAAGCGACGCTGCGAGAGCGCAGACTCGCCCACATTTCATAGACTTATAATTTGTATTTGGCGCCCAAGAAGTACACTCGGCCATAGGTTTCGTAATCACGCACGCGCGACGCTACCCCCGCGTAGTCGATGAACGGCGTGTTGGTGAGATTGTCGATTTGAAACACGACTCCAAGACCACGCAAGGGGCCTTGGTGGAAATCATATCCGGTCTGGAACGCGCTGATTTGCTCATGCCGGACATATTCCAGCGCCCGGTCACCGGCAAAGTCCGTGATTTCGCCGATGTAATTCGAGCGATAAGTAGTCGCGAGGCGGGCGGAAAAACCCGCTCGCTCGTAGTACACCGTTGCCTGCCAGACCGTCTTCGACAATCCCGGCAAGGTGATGTTTTGCGCGGCACTCCCCGCGACCTGGCCCGGGATCGCGATGCTGCTGGCAGTCTGCGAGACGCCGCCGGTGGCGCCGAAGCCCTCCAGCGCATCCCAGAACAGCTCGCCGGGCACCGAAAATGCCAGCTCGACGCCGTCCACCCGACCGCCTGCGCCGTTCTGAGGCGCCGTAAACCTGCCGATCGCCTGCTCCGGGCAGGGCGCCGGGACGTTGTTGTTGAAGCAGGGATTGAACGGCGATGCCGCGGCGTTTTGCGCCGAGAAATCGAAGGGGTTCGTGATGTTATAGATATAGCTCGCCAGCTTCTTGTAAAAGAAGGCTGCCGAGACGAGCGCCCTGTTCTCGAAATATTTCTCGTAGGACAAATCCAAGGCGTTGGCGCGCCACGGTGCGAGCCGCGCGTTGCCGCCGGTCGCCGAGGGTATGAAGGGCGCCCCGGTCGAGTAAGAATAATCATAAGACACATCGAGCTGATCCATGCGTGCGCGCACCAATTCGCGCGCGAGTCCGACGCGCAACTTTTGACCGGCCGGCAGGCCGAATACCAAGTTCGCCGACGGCAGCACGTCGTTGTAGTTCGTGCCGTCGTGGATCGGCACTGCTGCGGTGATGAACGCGTTCGAATCGGAACTCTGCTGGGTATGAACGACCTGCACGCCCACGTTGCCGCGCAGGTTCACGTCCGACGACAGGTCATGATTGAGCTTGGCCATGATGTAGGCCGTCGACAGCTTCTCCGAGACTTCCCAGCTCTTGCCGACCAAGTAGCTCTGCGTCGAGGAGGGCTGAATGGGCTGGAAATAATTGGCAAGAACCGCGGGGACATTCCAGGCGAGCGCGCTGGGCGTGCCCGAGAAGCCTAGGTTGCTCGGCGGCAGCAGATACTGGCTCCCGATTTGGCAGGGACAGTTGGCATTGGCATTGAGGCTCGCCTCGGGCTGCATTTTATGTTTGGTGCGATCGTCGAAATTAAGGCCGCCTTGCACGGCGCTGAACCAGCCGGACAAGGTGTGGGCCGCGTCCAGACGCACCGACTTCAACTCATCGACAACATGCGGGAAGCGGCTGTAGCCCGCGCCGTAAATCGTGGGCCCCACGAGAACTTTCGCAGGATCCGCGTAGCCGTTGTTCAGCGTGAAGCTCGGCGCCGAACTGTTCGGAACGTAGAACGTGCCGGTATCGGTGACGCCGCCCTGATAGGTACCTTGGGTTTCATAGTCATGCTCATCGCGCGTCGCGCGCGAGTAGCCGATGTCGCCGCTGATGGTCCAGTCCCCGGGCGTCCATTTGTTATTCCAACCGGAGGCGAAGATCCGGTCCTTCGTGGTGTACAGGAAGTTGCGCGCCAAGGGCACAAGATTGGCGGCCGTCGCGCCGATCAGCGTGTTGTCCGGGCCGATGACGAGGTTCGAATAATTCGTGGTGTGCGGGTAGTTGCCCAGGTTGGCCTCGATGCTGCGCCGGTCGTCCGCCCAGGTTCGGGTGGTGTAATACGCATCGACCGTGCTGGTGAAGGCACCGGTTGGCTTCCATTCCACTGTCGCCACGGTGCCGTCGCGCTTGTCGAGACCGGTGCTCGCGAGCGACTTGATGCCGTCGGTCACCCAGGTCGTGGCAGGCACACCCGCATGGTAGTTGTAGCCGGTGGGGTCGTTCCGATGCCAGGGGTCATACAGGCCGACCTCCTTGGTATCGGTCGGCGTGTCGAGGCGCGCGTAGCCGAAGGTGAAGCCCAGGGTGTTGTCGAAGTACTGATCGACGTAGGAGAAACTGGCCCGATATTGTTTGTCGGTGGATCCGGCACCAAGATCACCGTTGCCGTTCTTGATGCCGCGTACGTCGATGACCAGCGCGCGCCGGCCATACTCGAGCGGGCGGGTCGTCTGCAGGTCTATCGTACCGGCGAGGCCCTGACCGACGAGAGAGGCGTCCGGAGTCTTGTAAACCTCCACCGCATGGATCAACTCGGCCGGATACTGATCGAACTGGATGGCGCGGTTGTCCCCGGTGCTCACCTGTTCGCGCCCGTTCATCAAGGTGCCGTTGAAGTCGGGACCGAAACCGCGGATGCTGATGTCCGAAGTGCGTCCATCGGAGCGCTGGGCGGTGACGCCGGGCAGACGGGTCAGCGATTCGGCGATGCTCGGATCCGGCAGCTTGCCGATGTCTTCGGCGGAGATCGCCTCGACGATATCGCCGGACTCACGCTTCACTTCGATCGCCGACTGTAAGCTCGCGCGGATTCCGGTGACGGTGATTTCCTCGAGCGGCTCGGCGGCGGCGGCTCGCAGCTGCACGGGCAGCGCGGCGATTAAACACATGGCGGCGAGCAGCCCTGCAACGCCTCCATAGAAATGGGTCCGATTTGATTTATTCACTGAATGATCCCCCGTCAACGCAGTTTACGCACCCCATGCCACGCGACTCGCGCGCAATCGCGGATTCTCCCGTCAATCCGCCAGGCATTTCTTTCGCTGCAGTGTATTGCAACCCCTCGCCTTGCCAAGCAGGGTGCATACGTATTCATTGGATGCGCGTCGGCGACCCCGCCCGTGCCGGCCATCGGTGCCGCTGACGTATACTTTCATAGCAACCTGATCTAAGTGATGGTGGCACCGGTTGCTACCATGGACCGATTCCCGTGAACTTCACTTGAAGCAGCTATGGCCGACAATCCTCTCTACATCGCCGCAGGACTTCTGGTAGGCACCATGGTTGGGCTGACCGGCGTCGGCGGCGGGTCGATGATGACGCCGATCTTGATGCTCGTGTTTGGGCAATCGCCGGCGGTTGCCGTGGGAACCGATCTGCTGTTCTCCGCGACCACCAAGCTGGTGGCGACGGCATCCTTCGGATTTAGCCGGCGCGTCGACTGGCCGGTGGTCGGACGACTGCTGCTCGGCAGCATTCCGGGGTCGGCGGCGGTCGTCTTCGGCCTGTGGCTCGCGCGTCGAACGCCGAGCGCGGCCGATGCGATCACGTCGCGCTCCCTCGCCATCATTCTCCTGGTGACTGCCATAGCGCTCATTTTTCAGACGCAGTTGCAGCGCGTCGGCCTCAAATTGACGACGCGCGCGCTGCTGCAGGTGGAGCGCCACAAGGTTCTGCTCACGGCGCTTGCCGGGTTGCTGCTCGGTGTCGCGGTTACCTTGACTTCCGTGGGCGCAGGGGCACTCGGCGTGGTCATGCTGCTTGCGCTCTATCCCTTGAGGCTCACCTCGGACCGACTCGTCGCGACGGATATCGCGCATGCACTGCCGATCACGCTCATCGCCGGATTGGGGCATGCGTTCCTGGGTCACGTAAACTTCAACGTGCTGGCGACCCTCCTGCTCGGATCGATTCCCGGGGTATTGATCGCCTCACGCATCACCGTTCGCCTGCCGCCCCGCATGACCCGCATCCTGATCGCGCTGATGCTGGGCGTCGTCAGTGAGCGCTTGCTCTTCGGCTAGACCTTGCTCTTCGGCTGGACAAGGGGGTGGCCGGCGCAGGGGATTGGTGCGTCATTCATGCAGTCCGCACTCGCGCTTCAGGCCGAAGAAGCGCAATTCATCCGGGCTGTCCACCTCGGCGAGCGAGCGGGTGGTGTGCCAGTCGCCGATCGACACATAGCCTTTTTCCAACAAAGGATGCTGCGGCAAGTCGTGTTTTTCCACGTATCGCCCGATGTCGGCGTCGCTCCAGTCGAACAGCGGATTGACTTTGTAGCGGCCGCGTTTGAATTCAACCGGAAAAATTCGTGATCGTGTCTTAGCCTGCGTACGACGCAGCCCGGCAAACCACGTGCCCACGTGTAGCTCTTGGAATGCACGGTCCAAGGGCTCCTGCTTGTTGATGCGGTTGTAGCGCTCGATGCCCACCAGGCCCTGATCCCATAACTTGCCGAATCGGGTCTCTTGCCACGCCGGAGAGGCGTCGGCGCGAAACACCTTCAGATTGAGTTTGAGCCGCTCGGTCAATGCATCGATGAAGCTGTAGGTCTCCGGAAAGAGATAACCCGTGTCGAGCAAAACGACCGGTACGCCAGGAATGACGGAATTCACCAGGTGCAACATGACCGCCGACTGGGCGCCGAAACTGGACGTCAGCACATGATCGCCCGGCAGGAGTTCCAGGGCGCGCTCGATGCGTTGGTGTGCCGAAAGAAATTCAATGGCGCGATTGAGGTCGGCGAGCTCGAGCGCGTCCCCTGGGCCGAGCTCCGCCGTCCACCATCGCGCGAGTTGTGATCTGAAGTCCATGCTCAAATGCCCATGTAACGGCGGTTCCACCCCGGTGTGTGTGCAAATGTTATCGGCTCGGCCGCACCGGCACTTAGGCCAAGATCGCATGAGGCTATAACCGGGCTTTGGGGATGGTTGCTACGGCGGACAGAGCAGCATGCCGGCGATGATCGCGCCGACGCAGCCGTATTGGAGTGTCGAGATGCGCTCCTTGAGGATGAGCGCGGCAAACGCGAGCGTCACGACCGGGTAGGCTCCCGTCAGCGGAACCACGATCGAGATGGGCCCGTAGCGGCTGGCGATCATCACCCCCAGGTCACCGCCGGCCATCATCCCCATCGGGACGAACGAGTGCAGGTACTCACGCGCCGAGTGTTTCCCGTTCCGGCCCTTGAGAAAACCATAGAGGCCCAGCGACAGAATCCCCCCGAGCGTATTGCACGCCATGAGGCTGACCTCGCTTGCCCCGGCAAACGAGTAGGCGTGCTTGACGATGGTGTTGGATGTGGCCCAGCAGAGCAGCGCGAGGAAGGCGAGCGGAATCCAACGCCGGCTGAGTATCTTGATGCCGGCCTCCGGAGGCGAATACGAGAGCCCGAGGCAGCCGCCGATCACGAGCGCCACCGCTGCGTACTGCACGGCATGCAATTGCTCGCCGAGGAAAATCCGCGCGAACACGACGGTGAGCGCCGGGTACGCGGCCGACAGCGTCCCGACGATGGTGATGGGACCTGCGATGATCGATTCGAAGTACAAGATCCAGCCGGTGCCGTCGATCAGGTAAGCGAGGACGCCGAGCTCGAGGAAAGTCCGGCCGTCGGCCGACCACAGCGACGGATGCCCATGGGTGAAAAACCAGGACAGATTGACGATCGCCTTGGCGAGCACGAAGTACAGGCAGAAACGGGCCGGCGACACCTCACCGATGTATTTCTTGACGAGCCCCTGTCCGACGCCGTACAGGAACAGCGCGACCATCGAAGGCGTGAGCCAGACAAGCAGGGCCGTATTGCCAAGCGCAGCGGACATTGCCCATTCTGCTGTGCCCGCGTCCTAAGCGCCATCTCGTTGGCCGTGGCGGCGGCTCGGCATATTTTTCAAAATTTGTACCGGACCCCGACCGTGGGGTCGATGTTGGTCCTCGACAGGTAGCCGTTGGCCACGCCATCGTGCACGGCGCTGTACATGGCGCCCGCGTAAACATCGAAGTGCTGATTGAACCGGTAGTCGGCATCGAAGGAAAGGGCTTCGAAGCTGCCGCTGCACGTGCCATGTGCCAGAGTCATGCAACCCGACTGCGTTGTGGTGCCGTAGGCATTTTGACGATAGCCGTAGTAAGCCGCCGTCAGGTCAAGGTTCGCGATGACCGTGCAACGCACGCCGGTCCAATACACTTGCACTGTCTTTGATTTGTTGTACGCGTTGTCGGTGACGAAGGCCAGAACATAACCGCCGATGTCGTGGAAGCCGGCGCTCAAGGGAGTGTTTGGATTGGTATAGACGATATGCTCGTAGCCGGCAAACAATTTCAGGGGGCCGGACTTGTAGAGCGCCATGAGGGCATAGGCTTCATTGTCCGAGACGGTCGCCGCCAGAGCATTCGATACCGAATACCCCCATGCCGGAAGCGCGGCGACCTGAGCGGCTACCAACGAGGTCGCCGCGATGGCGCGGTTTTCCTTCGAATAATAGGCGTCCACCGATGCGCCCGCAAAATCACCGCCTATATTGGCCTGAAAGACCGCGGTGGCCGACGTGTGCGATCCGCTGGACTTATAAAGAGCACCGAGGTGAACCCGATCGGGGAAACTTACCTGGTACTTTGCCGTCGAGTCGAGCCGGTTGTCTTGCTGCGAGCCGCCCCCCGAATAGGTATTCGACGCGCCCAGCAGACCGAAGGCGCTGGCGTTGTAATTGGGGTCGTACTTGATGGTGCCCTCCAACAACAGCGTCACCTGGCGGCCGAATGTGAGAGTACCGAATCGCTCCGATTTAATTCCGACCCAGGCGGTCTGGAAGGCCTGACCCGCCGAGCTGCCATCGGCACCGACGGACTGGGCGGCCGGTGATCGACCGTTGTTCACGGCCAATGACTTCAGCGAATCGGCGATTTCACCGGACTGCGGATTGAAGAAGGTCTCGATCTGGAATACGGCCGTCCAACCCTCTCCCACCGCCTCCGTGCCCTGGAGGCCGACTCTCGACTGCCCCATGTTGCTGGATGCAAGACCGGTCACCGACCCGCGGCTGCTCTGCCGCACGATGTTCCCGCCGGCCGAAGGCCGGAAGGGCGTGAACGGCGCTCCGTGTGTATCGAATTGCACGCCGACATCGATGACGCCATAAAACGTGATGCCATGCCACGTCAGGCTATCATCGCCGCTGATTCCCGGCCCGGTCTTCTGCTGCGCAAGTGCGGGAACCGCGGCCGCGAGGACGCTCAACAACAAGACCCGTGCGTGCTTCATGCATCACTGCTGGCCACCCCAATGTGCCGGCAATACTCATGAATTCGGATTTCGCCGTCCAATGCCCGAATTGCATAACCATAGTCGCTGCGACCGATGGCACGCGGTCGATCCAGCTCGATGGTGGGGCTGCTGACGTGTCGGCCGACGCGCAGGCTATCCCGCGGCGACCTCTCGCAAAGCGCTCAGGGCCGCCATTTCATCGGCCTCGTCGTCTCTGCCCATGAGACGCACCAGGGCCACCAGAGCGGCCCAGACCGCGGTGTCGGCGTGGCCGGCACGCGACTTCACGGCCAAAATCGCCGCGAATTCCAGCGAGCAGGCGGCGGCGGCAATCGGTTCGATCGCAAGAATTGCGGCCCCACCGCGAATCCGATGCGCGCGGTCACGCAAGTCGGCGAATATTTGCGCAGGGTGGTCTTCCGCCCGCGCCAGGGCGGCGCTCAGGGTAACCAGATGCACGCGCTCGCTTCGCAGCCTGGCGTCGAAACTGGCCCGCAATCCCTCGAGGTCGTCGTCGAGCCCGGCTCGCGCCGCGGCCTTGGCGCGCCGGCTAGTGGATGGCATCGCCATTCTCCTGCAGCGAGCCGACCGCAATGTCGACACCGCTGGTTGCGGCGGCGGCGGTAACGCGATTGCCGCCGCGATTCTTGCTCGCCGCCATCCCGCGGCCCACCGCGAGAAGCATGTCCTCGAGCCCCGGTGAGGCGTTGCTATTGTGCGTGGGCTCATATGCCGTGATGCCGATGCTCACGGTGAAATGCACGAGCCCGGAGCTCGCTACGACCGGCGCGCGGACGAATGATTCCCGCAATTTTTGCGCAACACAGTGTGCACCGTGCACCTTCGTCTCCGGCAGCACGATCATGAACTCATCGTTCGCCACGCGGGCGAGCCAGTCGCTGCCCTTGCGAGTCGATGCCTCGACGCGCGCCACCAGTTCCCGCAGCAGTTCGTCACCCGCCTCCCGCCCGAACAGATCGTTGATCTGCTCGAACCGATCCACGCAGCAATTGATGATCGCAAATGGGTGTTCATAGCGCCGCGAACGCAACAGTTCGAGAGACAAGTGCTTGACCAAGTAGCGCTGGTTGTTGGCGCCGGTAAGGGCATCGCTGAAAATTCCCTGCGATCTCCCCTGATTGCGGTTTGACGACGAGCGCAGGCCCGCGATGCGGCGTGCCACGTCCATGCGAGCAACGAACTGCTCCACCGGCACACCCTTGACCAGATAATCGTCAGCGCCGGCGGCCAGCCCGGCGAGCAGGTCCTGCTGACTGTCGCGCACCGTGTGCATCAGCACGTATACGTAGCGATCGCTGCCCGCCTGGCGGACGTTGCGGCACAACGCCAGCCCATCCATATCAGGCATCTGCCAGTCAGTCAGCAATATCTGGCAGTCGCCGTCGTGCATGATCCGCAATGCATCCGCCGCCGTCGCGGCGGCGTCCACATCAAAATCCGCGTTGCGCAACACACCGGCGATTCTTGCGCGTGCGAACTCGTCGTCATCGACGACGAGAACGCGACAGCGTCGCGAGGAATGGGCATATCGCGTGATCCCTGCCGTTTCGAGCGAACCCGAAACACGACGCAAAACCGGCGCGCTACCGTCTGAATGCATGTGCCTCCCACCGACAATGGTGTGTCTTGCCGGCGATTTGCGATACGCGCTCAGCGTAACGCAATCTCCGCCGTCGCAATGTAGGGAAACTGTGACAGCCGCAAGCAACGGATACTCAACCGATACAATTTGTCATAAGGCACGATCGGCACGCCGTCTCACATCGTCAATTCATTTTCGATGGCAAAACGAATCAACGCCGATCGGTTGCCGACGCCCAATTTCGCCATCAAGCGGCATCGATATGTGTCCACGGTTTTCGGTGATAGCGACAGATGCAACGCAATGTCCGCGCTCGAGGCTCCTGCCACGATGCGAGTCATAACGTCTCTTTCCCGCACACTGAGGCGCTCCAGCGGGCTCTTGGGCAGCGAGTAACAGAACCCGCCGTCGCCGTCCGGCGGCGTCGCCGTGGAGCTTAGAAAGTGTTTGCCGTCTCGGACTGCTTGAACTGCGCGGATCAGTTCGTTGCAAAGCGCATCCTTGACGATGTATCCGACGGCACCGGCGCGCAGCGCGCGATAAACATGCTCACTGGTATGGCACGCCGACAACATGATCACCCGCGTCTGCGGTCGCAGGGCAAGTATGCGCATGGTGGCGTCGATGCCGCTCATGTCCGGCAGCAGCAGATCCATGATCACGATCGTAGGATTGAGGCGCTGCGCGGCAAGAATGGCTTCCGTCCCTGAGGCAGCCGAACCTAGAATACTGATTCCCGGGTGCCCTTTGAGCATTGCACCAAGGCCTTCGCGGACAATGCCATGATCGTCGACGATCAGAATTCCGCAAGTTGACGATACTCCGTTCAAGCGTCAGCCCTCTGCTCCTTCCCGTATCTTACTCTGCATCGGCGCTGATTTACGGAACTGAAATCACACGATGCAGTCGCATTGAGAACTGCATCACTGCTCTAGGAGTTTGGATTAATGCCTATGTGCGATTGCGAACATAGTTATGTGCGGTATACCGCTTAACGCTACCGCGCCCCTATTTTCGCAACTTTTGGCGCATTGCTTGATGTTGGGGGGGAGCGTAGGCTCGACCACAAGTTACAGACGGAATTGAACCCATTGACCGGCATGAAACCGCACAGTTTCGCGACGGCGGAAATGTCTGCCAGATTATCTCGACCCACCATCGAGGCACTCATGGCGCAGGTCGTGGAATCCGCTCCCAACGGTGTCGCACTCACCTCGATGGACGGCCGCATCGTGCTCGTCAACGCGGAATTTGAGCGCATGTTCGGACAACCGCGCGCCGCGCTCTGCGGCAGCCCGATCGAGAATTTGCTGCCGGAGCGATTTCGCGCCCGCCACGTCAAATTGCGCGCCGAGGGCGCGCAGGACTTCAAACCTCTCGTGATGGGGGCGGGCCGCGAACTTTACGGACTGCGCGCGACCGCCGTCGAGTTTCCCATCGAGATCGGGGTCAGCGCCCTGCAAAGTCCCGATGGACCGTGGGTGGTCGAGACCGTCGTCGACATCTCGGTGCGCAAACGCCTGGAGCGGATGTTTCAACGAGTCGTGGAGGCCGCGCCCTGCGCCATCCTGATGATCGATGCGCAAGGCGCCATCGTTCTGATCAATCCCCAGGCCGAATCGATGTTTGGCTACCCGCGGTCGGAACTGATCGGCCGCCCGCTGGAGATGCTGCTTCCGGAGCGGCTCAGAACCGTGCATGTCACCCTGCGGCAGTCGTTCGCGGCGTCGCCGGCCATCCGACAAATGGGCGTGGATCGCGACCTGACGGCGCGCCGCAAGGACGGTTCGGAGTTCCCCGTGGAGATCGGCCTGAACCCGGTTCCGGCCGAAGACGGGGCGCTGGTGTTGGCGACCGTCACGGACATTACGCGCCGCAACGCCTTACACCTGGAACTGCGTCAGGCCAACACCAATCTGGAGGAATTTACCTACGCAGCTTCGCACGACTTGAAGTCGCCGCTGCGCGGCATCGCGGATCTGGTCACCTGGATCGATGAAGATCTCGCGGGCGCGGCGAGCGCCGAGGTCCACCACAACCTGCGGCGCGTGGCGGATCGTGTCGAGCGCCTGGGGCGCGTCATCGACGATCTCCTTGCCTACGCGCACGCCGGAGCGACGACGGCCGAAGCGTTGCCCGTCAACCTGCCGGAACTCATCGAGGGCATCGTCGAGCTGCTGCCGCGTCCGCCCGGCTTTGAGATCGAGCTTGACGTCGCCGCGCAACAGCTCGTGACGAGCAAGGCCCCCCTCGAGAGCGTGCTGCGCAATCTCATCGGCAACGCCGTCAAGCACCACGATCGGCCCATCGGCCATATTGCCATTCGCGCCAAAGACGCGGGCCGCCACTGTCTGTTGACGATCACAGATGATGGGCCGGGCATCCCCCAATCGTGTCATGAGCGCGTGTTTCGCATGTTCCAGACACTGAAGGGCGGCAGATCCGAACATTCCGGCATCGGGCTGGCGTTGAGCAAACGCATGGTCGAGGCTCACGGCGGTTCGATAACGGTGGAGTCGATCGACGGGGTCCGCGGCACGACGTTTCGAGTTTTGTGGCCGCGGTTCCCATGGCGCACGAGCGATGCCGGATCACCCACCGTATAGCGTGCTGGTCGTGGATGACGACGATGTCGCCGCGGAGGCTGTGGCGCGGGGCATGCGCAAGCATGCGCTCCAATGCCAGATCGTCACGGCGGAAGACGGCGTGGTGGCGCTGCAGATTTTGCGCGGGGAACATCCGACCCTGCATATCTCAAAACCTCACCTGGTGCTCCTGGATTTGAATATGCCGCGCATGAGCGGCCTGGAGTTCTTGCGCGCGCTGCGCGCGGACGATCGGCTGCGAGCGACCGTGGTGTTCGTGCTGAGCACCTCGGATTCGGGCGCGGATCGGGCCGGCGCCTACCGTGAATGCGTGGCAGGCTACCTGGTGAAATCCGGACTCGGCCCGCAGTTGCGCGGATTGGCGCGCCTGTTGACCGAGTACCGCGAATCGGTGCTCCTGCCGTAATGGCCACTATCCTTGTCATCGACGACCACGCGATCAACCGCAAACTGTTGGTTGCGTTATTGAGCGCCGATGGCCATCTCACGCTTGAAGCCAGCGACGGTATGGAGGGCCTGCGGGTTGCGCGGGCACACCGCCCGCAACTGATCATCTCTGATATTTTGATGCCCACGATGGATGGCTACGGATTGGTGCGCAGTTTGCGCGCCGATCCCGCGCTGCGCACGACGCCTGTCATTTTTTACACGGCCCACTACCATGAGCGCGAAGCGCGCAAGCTCGCACTGGCGTGCGGTGTCGACCGTGTGCTCACCAAGCCTTGCCCCACCGCGGAACTGCTCAAGGCGGTCGAACAAGTCATGGCGGGGGTCTGCGAGTCCGATCCCGACCCGGTGCCGGTAAACTTCGACCGGGAACATCTGCGCCTCATCACCACCAAACTCACCGAAAATACCACGGCGTTTGCAAGCTATGTTGCGCAGTTCGAAGAGGTGATAAAACTCAGCGCCGGCCTGCGGCATTGCCAGGATCCGCACGCGCTGTTGTCGCAGGTGTCCAGCGGTGCGCGCAATTTGTTTGGCGCCGCCTATTCAGTGCTTGCCATAGCAGACAAGAATTGCGTGGGCGGCGTCTTTTTCGCCACCAGCGGCATCAGCCTCGACGCCGTGAACGGCACGCCGCCGGCACTCGACGGGGGGCTGTTCGGTTCGCTCTTGCGCACCGGCGCGCCCTGGAGGGTGCGCAGCATGGACGGCAAGGCCCTGAACGCGGGACTGCCGGGCGATTATCCGGCGGCGCAGGCGCTCATCGCCGTTCCCCTGATGATGCCCGATCAGGCGGTCGGCTGGCTATGTCTCGCCGACAAGGTCGGCGCCGACGAGTTCAATCGCCATGACGAAACACTCCTTGTTTCTCTGGCGGCAATGGCCAGTCAATCCTACGAAAACTTGAATCTGCGCCTCTCGCTCGAACGGCAGAATGAAAATGTTTGAGCCGGGGGGCGGGCACCGGTAGTCAGGATCGCTTGCGATGACTCCAAGGACGGCCGGCATCGGCCGCAAGTGAGGTTCTACGGAATCGCATCTGGTGGAAGAATTGTGGAACGAAACGCCGGACGCGATTCTCGCGATTTCACCGGACGATATCGTGCTGTATTGGAACCGCGCCGCTGAAATAATATTCGGCTACACGCGCGCGGAAGCGACCGGCCGGGCCATCCATGATCTGATCATACCGCCCGATCGTGTCGGGGATGAATCGAGCATGGGCCTCGAGGTGCTGGCGCAAGGATTGGCGATTTACGAGGCCGTGCGCCGGCGCAAGGACGGCTCTTTGGTGCACGTAAGCGTGTCCAGCAAGGCACTCAGGGATGGCGACGGCAGCCTACGCTTCATCGTGTCGACGCAAAAAGACGTTACTCATCTCAAGGTGATGCGGGACGCGAAACTGGTCGAAGCCAAGTTCCAAGATCTGCTGGAATCGACGCCCGATGCCATCGTCATCGTCAACGTCACGGGCCGCATCGTCCTGGCGAACTCTCGAGCCGAGCGGGTCTTCGGCTATCGGCACGGCGAGCTCATTGGGACCCCCGTGGAGGGGTTGTTGCCGGACCGATTTCGCGCCTCGCACAATTCGCACAGAAGCAAATTCTTCGAATCACCCCACGCGCGCGCCATGGGCGCCGGTCTGGAACTGTATGGTGTGCGTAAGAATGGCGAGGAGTTTCCGCTGGAGATCAGCCTGAGCCCGCTCAAGACCGAAGAGGGCACCATGGCGATGAGCGCGATCCGCGACACCAGCGATAGGAAACGGGCCGATCAAAAATTTCGCGGTCTGCTCGAGTCCGCGCCGGACGCCATGGTTATCGTTGGCCGGGACGGCGCGATCACCCTGGTGAATTCGCAGGTCGAACGCCTGTTCGGCTATCAACGCGCCGAGTTGCTCGGTCATCCCGTGGAAATCTTGGTACCGGCGCGCTTTCGAGCCAAGCATCCCGAGCATCGCTCCGGCTTCTTCGCGCAGCCGCAGCCGCGCGCCATGGGCGCCGGCCTGCATCTGTATGGCCTGTGCAAGGACGGTTCTGAGTTTCCCGTCGAGATCAGTCTGAGCCCGATCGACACCGAGGACGGCCTTTTCATCGCCGCTGCGATTCGCGACGCCACGGAGCGGCGCCGCTACGAGCAGGCGCTGCACGAGGCGAATCGGCTGAAAAGCGAATTCCTCGCCAACATGTCGCATGAGCTGCGCACCCCGCTGAACGGCATCATCGGATTTTCCGAGTTCCTGATCGACGAGAAACCGGGACCCTTGAATGCAAAACAGAAGGAGTACCTGGGGGATGTGTTGACCAGCGGCCGTCATCTGTTGCAGCTCATCAACGACATTTTGGACTTGTCCAAGATCGAGTCCGGCAAAATGCAACTCCATCCGGAATGTTTCGTGACCGACGTGGCGATCGATGAGGTCTGCGCCGTGCTGTTTCCGATGGTAAAGCAGAAGCGGGTGTCCATCCGGCGTGAAACCAGCGCCGACGCGCGCACCGTCGTCTTGGATAGGCGGAAATTCATGCAAGTGCTGTACAACTTGTTGTCCAACGCCGTGAAGTTCAACGACGACGACGGCGAAATAAGGATTCTCTTGGACCTTGATGCGCCGGATTGTTTGCGGATGCAGGTGTGCGACACGGGTATCGGAATCAGCATCGGCGATTTTCCAAGGCTGTTTGTCGAGTTTCAGCAGCTCGATTCCGGCGCCTCGCGCCGCTTCGGCGGCACCGGCTTGGGTCTGGCGCTGACCAAGAAGCTGATCGAGCTGCAGCATGGCCGCATTGATGTGCGCAGCGAGCCGGGAGTCGGCAGTACCTTTACCGTTCATCTGCCGCAGGTCCGGCCGCCGGCCGAGCCGCTCGAACCGGCAGTCCTCACATGACGGCGCACATCATGATCGTGGAGGACAACCCGACGAATCTCAAGCTTGCCTCGGCAATTCTTCTGGATGGCGGCTATCGCGTCTCGCTGGCCGAGGATGCCGAGACGGCTCAACGGCTGCTCGCCACCCTCTTGCCCGACCTGATTTTAATGGATATCGCCCTGCCGGGCATGGATGGCCTGAATTTGACGCGAATTCTCAAGGCCGACCCGCGATTGAGCGGGGTGCCTATCGTCGCGCTCACCGCCTATGCGATGCGCGGCGACGATTTGCGGGTGAGCGACGCGGGTTGCGAAGGATACATCACCAAGCCGATCGATACACGCAGGCTGGTCACGCAAGTAGCCGATTTTCTCGAGGCCTCGCGCAAGCGACGAGGGTCGCGCTGAACGGCCATCGCACAGCCTATGATCCGTCGGGTCAGTGCGTTTTCTCCAGAAAGTTGCCGGATACCTTCTCGAATTGCAGATCATCTATCGCCTGGCGCATTTGCTCGAACGCCGTCTGCCCCAGGCGTTGGCGGAGTTGCGGCGAGAGGGCCCGGAAGCGATCGACCGCGGCGAGATTCTGTTGCTTCAACAAAACGTCCAGCTCGATCAGCCCCTCCTGCGCATGCGACGAGCCGGATTCGGCCTGCGGCGTGAGCCGAGCCTCTGCGGCTTGCAACGCCGCGGCTTGCAACGCCGGCTGAGCATTTTCCGACAGAGACTGGATGGCGTGCGCCAGCGCAGTCGTGAGGCGCGTGGCCTGATGGATCTTGCCGGCCTTGCATGCCCCCTCCACGTCCGTGGCCCGGGTATGAACCCGTGTGGCAGCCAGCATGCACGCGCCGCCACGGAGTTTGTGCATACGCTGAATGTGCAGCGGCAGCTGGCGCGAATCCACGGGCATGTCGACCGAGCAGAATTCCTCCAACAGCCGCGACAGCATCGAGGCGAACAGTGCCACATCACCACACCAGCGCGCGCGCGCCTCAGCCGTATCGATGCCCTCGATCTCAGGCCAGGGTAGTTCGCCGGGCGCTTCTTGCGCCGGCACGAGTTGCGACGACATCTGCGGTGGGTCCTCGGTGGACGGTCAGGCCCACTGGGCCCGGCGTTGCTCGCCGGCGCTCGAGGCTATGTCCCGGGTTAGAAACGGCGCTTCCAGCTCCGCGATGTCGAGCAGGCGCGCACGGGCATGGCCCTCCGATTGGGCGGAGTACAAAGCCTTGTCGGCGGCAAGCAGCAGGCTGTTGGCGACCCTGAGTTTTTGCAGCTCCTCGCCGAACCGAAAATGTGCGGGCGGACCCTCCCAGCAGCTGCTGTCCTGGTCGTAGCAGGACACACCGATGCTCGCGGTCAACTGTTTTGCACTCAGAGAGCCTGCATGGCGTATGTGCAGCGCATCGATCGCGCCGAGTATGCGCTGTGCGATATGTTCTGCGCCGCGGCGCGCAGTTTGCGGCAGCAGTACTCCGAATTGCTCGCCGCCAACGCGCGCCACCACGTCCGCCGGTCGGCGAGTCACGCCTTCGATTGCCTCGGCGACCCGCCGTAGGCACGCATCTGCCTTGATGCGGCCGTACCGCTCGGTGTATTGCTTGAAATGGTCGATGTCGACCAACAGCAGCGCCATTGGATCGCCTACCCGCAGACCGCGAAGCCATTCGCGCTGCAAAGCCTCGTCGAATTGGCAACGAGTCCCGAGCCCGGTGAGCAGATCGCTGCTCGCGAGACGGCGGAGTTCATCCGCGGCGTGCTTGGCACGTAAATGACTCTTGATGCGCGCGAGCAGGCACGCCGCGGTGAAAGGTTTGGCAATGAAATCCGCCGCTCCCATATTCAGCGCCGAGACCTCAAACCCGGCTTCTTTGTGGCTGGTGATGAAAATGATCGGTACGCAAAGGACTTCCGGTTCGGCTCGCAACGCATCGAATACCTTGAAGCCGCTCATCCCCGGCAGTTCCGCATCCAGAAGTATGAGATCGGGCGTGGAATCGTGCACGAGTTGCAGCGCCTTCTCGCCACTGGTCGCGAAGCTCAAATTGCTGACGCCGTGCAAGATCCGTCCGATCAGATAGATCATGGCGGGGTCGTCGTCGACGACCACGATTTTCTCATCCATGCAGCCCGCTTTCGCGGCAGGCGCTGTGCTCTCTGGTTTGTCGGTCACTGCGAGTCTCCGGTCGTCGCATTATCAGGTGCGGTGCGCCGACGTTGAGGTCACACGGTTTTTCCCCGATTGCTTGCTGGCATAGAGACCGTGGTCCGCGGCCCGCAGCAATTGCATCACCGTGGTACTTGACAGGTCGCGGCGCGTTTCCAGCGCGGTGACACCGATGCTCACCGTGATATTCAGCGGGCTCTCATGGATGAGCAGCGGCGGATCGAGCAGCACGCGGCGCAATTTTTGCGACACGCAAGTGGCTCCCTTCAGATCCGTCTCGGGCATGACCACGATGAATTCATCTCCCCCCGATCGAGCAAGCCAATCGCTGGTCTGGCGGATACAGTCCGTCCCCCGGGTGACAAACTCTTGGAGCACTCGATCCCCGACGGCATGGCCCAACTGGTCGTTGACCTGCTTGAAGGCGTCGATATCGCAGCACAGCAAGGAGATCGGCCGGCCGTAGCGTCGCGCGCGCGCGAGTTCACGGGGTAGATACTTCATCAGATATCGGCGATTGTGCGCACCGGTCAGAGGATCCGTTACCGCCAATCGTCTATTTTCACGATTGCTGATGCGCAGCGAGGACTCGAGGTGCGTGATGCGCCGCGCGACTTCCATTCGCGCGAGAATCTCCTCAATCGATGACCCTTTGACGATGTAGTCGTCGGCGCCTGCGGCCAGGCTTGCGAGCATGTCCTGTTTGCTTTCCCGCACCGTGAGCATCACCAGATAGACATACCCGTCGACGGTCTCAGACCTCACTTGTCGGCACAGCGCCAAGCCGTCCATGCCGGGCATCTGCCAGTCGGTCAGCACGATTTGACAGGGAGTATCCGCGAGAATGCGCAAACCCTCCTCGGCCGACCTTGCCGCCTGCACCTCATAGTGCGACCGCTTGAGAACAGCCGACAAATGCGCCCTCACAATATCGTCGTCGTCGACGATCAGCACCCGGCACGGAGTGTCGGGAAGCAGTCGTCGCACGATGGTCGAGTCATCCATCTCCTCGGTGGATTCGTCGGCAGATGCAGCACTTCGCTCAAGATGCATGGGACCACTCCGGCACAAGTTTGCAAGATCGCGGCGGCGCGGTACACCGGCTGTCCGGCGCTCGAGCCAGCATCGTGTCGATTTCCCAGCCGGGAGCCGGGCGGGCGAGCCAATATCCTTGCACCTGCCGGCAGCCGAGTCGCTTCAACTCCTGGAACTGCTGCTCGGTTTCGACGCCTTCGGCGATGACCGCAACGTCCAGTTCCTTGCCGAGCGAAATGATCGAGCGCAAGATGGCCACATCCTTCCAATGGCTGGATAAATTGTGAATCAAGGACCGGTCCAGCTTCAGCCGATCAACGGGGAGTCTGGACAGGTAGCCCAGGCTGGAGTACCCGACGCCGAAATCATCGATCGCAATGCGCGCACCCAGCTCCTTGATTCTTTGAAAGCACGCGTCGATCACGGCAGAATTGCCGATGAGCGCGCTTTCGGTAATTTCAAGCTCGAGCCGCGCCGCTGGCATCCCGGAGCGATGCAGCGCTTGCTGGATTACTCGGATAAAGCCCTCATTGAGCTGGTGTGGCGATACATTGACGCAAACCAAGATGGATTGAGATTCCTTGGACTTCCACTGCTGCACCGCCATACAGGCCGTCTCGAGCGCCCAGGATCCGAGTTCGGCTATCAGCTGCGTTTTTTCGGCCAGCGGTATGAACTCGCTGGGCTCAATCGCGGCGCGGCCTCGCCGAAACCACCGCGAGAGCACTTCGACTCCGCTGATCGCGCCGCTGGATGTTTCGAATTGAGGCTGATAGTACAAGCTGAGGGCGTTGCTCGCGATCGCCTCCCGAAGATCCGCTTCCAAGCGAACCTGGCGTCTTTCCAATGAGGAGGGTGCGGGCGAATATTGCCGTACGGCGCCGGGGTGCGCGCGCTTTGCCTCGCGCAGGGCGATGCCCGCTCGGCGCTTCAAGGTGGCCAAGGTCTCGCCGTCCTTCGGGAACATCGCAATACCGGCACAGGTGGTGATTCGCAATCCATGGCCTCCCAAGAGCCGCGGCGCTGCGATCGCATCCAGCGCTGCCCGGATGCTCACCGCCGCCTCGGCTACCGAAGGCGACTTCACCAGGAGCGTCAGGAAACCGGTGTTGCCTTGCGGAGAGATGACGGCGTTCGAGCACGCCACCGATCGCAGCGCGGTGGTCACGACCTGCATGGCCTCATCGCAAACGGCGGGATCGTGCATCTTGCAAACAAGCCAAATGGAGTCAAAATCGACCAGAACCAACGCCAGCGCCGTGTTCTGTAGCCGCGCGGCTCGGATCGATCTGTTCATCACCGCGACCGTCGTGGCCGGCGACGCTCTTTGGAACAACGAGCCCCTGTCCGGCGGACCCGTGCGGGCCGGCAATCGCGGGGCCACGGGGCTCTTTTCAACAGCCGCCAGGGTGATGTGCACCGTCGAACGCGATAGGGGATTTGCCAGGTCGCGTTGCCCTGCGTCGAGAAACTTGAGCCTGTAGTCCATGGCGCCTCTCCCTTAAGCTACTGCAATCGATACTTCCTGAGAGTGTATTGAATTCCTGTGGTGGAGATATGTAGGGAGATCGTGACACTTGGTATCCCGATCACGGGCGGGCATCACACTGACATCAGGCCGGGGACAGCGCGTGCCGCAATGCGTATCGAATCAGCATCGAGCGATTGGGCAATCCCAGCTTGCGCATCAACCGGCTGCGATAGCTATTGACGGTTTTGGGAGAAAGCGAAAGCTGCAGTGCGATATGGGCGGTTGACAGGCCGGCGGCGGTGCGCCGCAGCACCTCTCGTTCGCGCACGCTCATTCGTTGCCAGAGAGCCGCGTGCGTCTCGTCCCCCCCGCTCGCATGAGCGAGGTGGGGGCTGATATATCTATCGCCTGCCATCACGGTCCAGATGGCGCACATCAAATCGGTGCACGCCGCCCCTTTTGCGACATAGCCATGCGCGCCCGTGCCGGTGGAGTCGCCAACCTGATCCGCGCCAACGGACGAGGACAACATCAGGATTTTCGCGGCAGGGAGCGCTGCCAGAATCCTGTGCGCGGCATCCGTCGCGCTCAGCCCAGCCAGTGCCAGATCCATCAAAACCAAATCCGGTTTCAAGCGCGTGGCAACGGCGATGGCCTCCTTGCCGGATTGCGCCAAGGCAGCTACGGTCATGCCGCGCTGCTGCGCCAAGACGGCGCAAAGACATTCGCGCACGATGCAATGGTCGGCAACCAGCAAGATGCGGATCGATGTTCGCGCGGCCGGTTGCCCCGGATCAGGCGGAATCACAGGCGTTCACTCCTTGGACATCCAAGCCACTCTACTAACTTCGCCCGCAGTCTGACCCGGCCCTCCGTCACAACCCGGACAAGTCACCTCGTTCCACCGCCGCTCGATGTTGCCGCAGCGCAGGCGGCGGTTTTATTGTTGTGATTCACAGGCGTTGGCGCTACGCTTAGGCGGTTGGGCAGCACAACCCGAGGGTGCGTGATACGCGAAAAGGATTTGGAGGCAAGCCATTGAAGGCTAACAGGACTGTGGGGGCTTGATTGCCGGTGGCGGTGATGGCGGCTACTCCAGACAGAGCGGAAAACTCCCTTCTCGCGGCGCTCGATCGCAGGCTGATGTCGCGCTGGTCGCCGCATCTCGAAGCAGTGATCTTGCGGCTGGGCGACGTTTTGTCGGAATCGGGGGAGACCGAACGCTACGTCTATTTCCCCACCAGCTCAATAGTCTCGCTGCTGTATGTCATGGAAAATGGCTCGTCGGCGGAGATCGCCGTGGTCGGCAACGAAGGCCTCGTCGGCATCTCGTTGCTGATGGGAGGCGAGTCGACCACGAGCCGGGCATTGGTGCAAAGCGCCGGATGGGGCTTCCGCATGCCGGCCGCATTTTTCAAAAGTGAATTCAATCGTTCCACGGTCGTTCTTCACCTGATGTTGCGCTACACGCAGGCGTTGATCACGCAGATGGCGCAGACAGCGGTTTGCAATCGTCATCATACGCTCGGCCAACAATTGTGCCGCTGGCTGCTGCTGAGCTTGGATCGCTTGCGAGACAACCAGCTCATCATGACGCAGCAATTGATCGCGAACATGCTGGGTGTGCGCCGCGAGGGAGTTACCGACGCGGCGCTGGAGCTGCAAGTCGCGGCGATCATCAGCTATTCCAGAGGTCATATCAGCGTTTTGAATCGCGATGCGCTCGAGGAGCGAAGTTGCGAGTGCTACCGGGTGGTCAAGCGCGAATATGATCGGCTATTGCCCGGCAAGAAGAAAGCCGACTGACGGGCCGGGCTCGTGCCGGGCTCGGGCCGGGCACGTGCCGCGAACGATACTCGCGGCGCCCCATTGTATTCGATGGTGCCGGTGAATGATGTAGGGAAATTATGATTCACCGCTGCCCGGCCGAGGATGCAGGACGGGTGTGCGTGCGCAACTCCAAATACGTGAGATGCGGCATTGGCAAAACCCGGTTGAGAGGCCTATACCACTTTTCTGACATCGCAGCGGAATGGTCAGGAGCCGGCCTATCGCGCTCATAACCCGGTTTTTGGATGCGGCAACACTTGAAGGACTCGTATGGCTATCGACACTTTCATGCCCCACGGCATGTGCTACCTCTGGCGGCCCGATATTCTGGCGCTGCATATCGGCTCGGATTTGCTGATATTCGCCGCCTATTCTTCGATCCCCTTCACCTTGCTTTATTTCGTGCGCAAACGCAAAGACCTTGAATTTGACTGGATGTTCGTTTGCTTCGCCGTCTTCATCGTCGCGTGCGGCATGACGCATCTGATGGAAATCTGGGTGATCTGGCACCCGGTCTATTGGCTGAGCGGCACCATCAAGGCGATCACCGCCATGGCTTCGGTGCCGACCGCCATTCTCTTGGTCAGGCTCGTGCCCACTGCATTGGCGCTTCCCAGCCCCACGAGCTTGCGTAAGGCGCATGCGAGTCTTGAAAGGGAAGTCGCTGAAAGGCGTGTCGCCGAGCAGGCACTGCAACTCTCCGAACGCAGGCGCGCCGAGGAAGCGATGCGCGAGCAGGCCGAGATCCTCGATCTGGCGCAGGTTTTCGTGCGCGGCCCGGAAGGCCGGATAATCCGCTGGACTCGCGGCGCTGAGAAACTCTACGGCTACACACACGAGCAGGCAGTCGGCAGCATTTCGCATCAGCTTCTGCACAGCGTGTTCCCCGAGCCTTTGGAGAAACTCGCGGCGCAGCTGGAAGCGGCCGGGACATGGCAAGGACAGGTATCGCAGCGCACGCGATACGGCAACCGAATTGACGTTGCCAGCACGTGGATACTGCATCGCGATGCCGAGGGCAATCCGGCTCGCGTGCTGGAGTCGAACTCGGACATCACCGACAAAATGCGGGCCGAGGGCAGGCTCGCGGAGCAATTGGGACGGCTGCACTTGCTCAATCGGATTACCCACGCGATCGGCGAGCGCCAGGACTTGCCCAGCATCTTTCAAGTGGTGCTCGGAGCCCTGGAGGATCAGCTGCCCATCGACTTTGGCTGCATATCGCAATACCAGCCCGCGGATGGCTTGATCGTCGCCGGAGTGGGCATCAAAAGCCATGCGATTGCGATGCAGCTCGGCCTCAACGACCAGACGCGGCTCGTGATCGACGAGAATGGCCTGACGCCCTGCGTGCACGGTGAGCTGGTCACTGAGCCTGACCTGGCCGTGGCCCAATTCGAGTTGCCGCGCCGCCTCGCCACCGCCGGCCTTCGATCCATGGTCGCCGCGCCGCTCATCTTGGAAAACCACATATTCGGCGTACTCTTGGTGGCGCGAAGCGCGCCGGATAGCTTCAGCAGCGACGAATGCGAGTTTCTCGGCCAGCTCGGCCGGCACGTCGCGCTCGCCGCCCACCAAGCACAGCTGTATCGCACGCTGGAAGTGGCTTACGAGGACCTGCGTCAGTCGCAACAAGCCATCATGCGACAGGAGAAATTGCGCGTGCTCGGGCAGATGGCTAGCGGCATCGCGCACGACATCAACAATGCACTCTCGCCCGCCGCACTGTACGTCGAATCCTTGCTGGAGCGTGCATCCATCGACCCGGAAGGCAGAAGCCAATTGGCCATCGTGCAGAGGGCCATCGAAGGCGTCGCGCAAACCGTGGCGCGGATGAAGGAATTTTACAGCCAACGCGATCCGCAGCTCGCGCATCGATCGGTATCGATCAACAGCACCATTGCCCAGGTCATCGAGCTGACCAAGGCCCGCTGGAACGCCATGCCGCAAGAATCGGGGCGGGTCATTCAAATCAACACGGATTTCGCGCAAAACCTGCCCGACGTAGCAGCAAACGAGAGTGAGATCCGCGACGCGATAACCAATCTGATTCTGAATGCCGTGGATGCGATGCCGGGAGGCGGCACGATCACATTGCGCTCATCCGCCCTCAGTTCGGACCGGGTGCAAATCGACGTGACGGACACGGGCGTCGGCATGGATGAGGCCACGCGCAGCCGCTGCCTCGAGCTATTCTTCACGACCAAGGGAGCGCGCGGAACCGGACTGGGTTTGGCGATGGTCTACGGGACCATCGAACGGCACGGAGGCGACATCCAAATCCACAGTGAACCGGGCGTCGGCACCAACGTTCGGTTGACGCTGCCGGCGGTCGCGGTGCCCGCGAGCGTCGGCCACATCGCGCGTGGCGCCGCATCTCCGCCCAATCGGCTGAAACTCCTGGTCGTCGACGATGATCCGATCGTCCTGAAATCGCTGCGCGACACGCTCGAGCGGGACGGCCACGTCGTGGAGATCGCAGATGGCGGCCAACGCGGGATCGATGCGTTTCACGCCGCCTTTGCCAAAGATGTTCCTTTTGACGTCGTGATCACCGATCTTGGCATGCCGCACGTTGACGGCAGGGCGGTCGCCGCTGCCATCAAAATTGCGCGGCGCCAGACCAAAGTCGTGCTGTTGACCGGCTGGGGGCATCGCATGGTCGCCGAGAATGAAAAGCCTCCCAACGTCGATCGGGTGCTGGGCAAGCCGCCGAAGATGACCATTCTTAGGACAGCGCTGGCTGAGTTGACCAATGGGGTGCCTGCTTGACACGTACCTGCGTCGCCAGGGTACTCATCGTCGATGACGAAGCCGACCTGCTGAGCGCGTTGTGCCATATCCTGGAGGCCCGGGATTACTCGATCGCCGCAGCCGATTCGGGCGCCAAGGCGCTCGATATGCTGCGCGTGGCGGCGCGTGACGATGCCACCCGCTTCGATGTGCTGATCACCGATCTCATGATGCCGCTCATGGATGGTCTGACGCTGATTCGCGAGGCGCAAGCGATCGATCGCGATTTGGTCAGCATCGTCATGACCGGACACGGCACGATCGACACGGCGGTGCAGGCCATGAAAGGCGGCGCGCTCGACTATATGCTCAAGCCGTTCAATTTGAACATTGCGTTGCCGGTGCTGTCGCGCGCGCTAGCGGTGCGCAAGCTGCGCCGCGAGAACGCCACGCTGCTGGACGAGTTGTCGAAGCGAGCGGCCGAACTCGAGGAACGCAACGCGCAGCTGCAGGCGGCCAACAACGATCTCGACGCCTACAACTCGTGGGTATCGCACGACATCCGGGGTCATCTCAATAGAATCATCGGATTTTCACAGCTCCTGATCGACGGCAAGGCCGGCCCGCTCGCCGAGAAACAGAATGAATACCTGGGTTATATCGGCACCGGCGGCCAACGCATACTGCAACTCACCGATGATCTATTGCGATTCGCACGCCTCGGCCAGCAGCCGGTCATGAAGGAAAGCGTGGACGTGACCACTCTGGTTCGCGAGGCTTTTGCGGAACTGCAAGGAACGATGCACGCATCTGCGGTGGAATTGAACGTCGGCGCCCTGCCCGCGGCGTTTGCGGATCCGTCGCTGCTGAGGCAGGTTTTCACGAACCTGTTGTCGAACGCGCTCAAGTTCAGCCGCGGCGCCGCCAATCCGTTGGTTACCGTAAGAGGGGAAGTCAGCACCGCGACATGCCGGTACTGGGTCTGCGACAACGGCGCCGGCTTCGACATGGCGCATGCCGACCGGCTGTTCGGCATGTTCACTCGTCTGCAGGGCAGCGAACAAGTCGAGGGCAGCGGTATCGGCCTGTCGATCGTACGGCGCATCATCGAACGACATGGCGGACGGATTTCGGCGGCCGCAACGCCCGGTGCCGGCGCTCGGTTCACATTCACTCTACCTGCCGCGGCGCCGGCGGCCCTCGGCACAGCGCCGTCCTAGCGGCACAGCGCCCCGCCCTAGCTTAAGGCGCTTCGCATCCCAAGCTCAGCTTCGACGAACCGCAGCGCGACGACGACCGGCGCTCGGGCGCTCCTCCAGGGGAGTCCAGGGTTTACCGGTGCGAAGCTCTATGTAATCTCGCAGCAAGCGCCGCACGACCTGCGACGGTGTCAGATCCTCTTGCGCGCACAGACGCTCGAACAATTCCTTCTTGCGTGGGTCCACCAAAATGGTAAGCCGGGCCGTGCGATCTTCCGTAGTCAAATTGGACTCACATCAGGTGACAGGTCAATGCGCATAAGATTATAATAGAAAACACATGACCGCAAACGGCAATCTCCGGTGAGCCTCGGCTGCACCTCGCCCTTGACGCTCTGTGCCCTGCTGCTGGCGGCTTGGGGCGTCGTTGGGCTCGCGGGGATGGTGCGACCCTTGAGTCTCGCATTGGTGGGGCGGACGCTCTTTCCGTTGGGCGCGCTGGTCGGTGCCGCGCTGGCCGTCGTTGCCGCGCTGGCCGTCGTTGGCAAGCTGGCCGTCGTTGGCCCGACGGGTCTTGGTCATGTCGACGAACAGCTGGTGTTGCCCATCGGGCTGCCGGATTTGCCGGTTCACTTGCGCCTCGATGCGCTCTCGGGCGTGTTTCTCGTGTTGCTGGGCGGCGCCTCTGCCGGAATTTCGATTTTTGCGGCCGGCTACTTCCGCCGGGGTGAAGGTACGGCGCCGGGACTGCTTTGCCTGCAGTACCACCTGTTCCTCGCCAGCATGGGCTTTGTTCTGCTCGCCGATGACGCGTATGCGTTCATGTTGGCGTGGGAAACCATGGCTCTGTCGTCGTATTTTTTGGTCACCACCCAACACCGCATCCCGGAGATTCGCCAGGCCGGGTTCCTCTACCTGCTGATGGCGCACCTGGGCGCCATCGCGATTCTCTTGAGCTTTGGCATCCTGCAGGGCGGCAGCTGGCATTTCACCTTCGATGCGATGCGCAACGCGCACCTGAGCCCCCAGTGGGCGACGGCCGCGTTCTGTCTTGCGCTGGTTGGATTTGGCGCCAAGGCCGGACTGGTGCCGCTGCATGTTTGGCTGCCCGAAGCGCACCCCGCCGCGCCTTCTCCGGTCTCGGCGCTGATGAGCGGCATCATGCTCGAGACGGCGCTGTACGGCATGATCCGGGTCAGTTTCGATCTGTTGGGTCAGCCGCCCCTATGGTGGTGGGGCTTGATGCCGCTGTCCCTCGGACTCTTCAGCGCGCTGCACGGCGTCGTTTTCGCAGCCGCACAAACCGACATGAAGCGTCTGCTCGCCTATTCATCCATCGAGAACATCGGGATCATGTTCACCGGCCTGGGGTTGGCGATCGTGTTCGCCGGTGCGGGCATGCGCGCCGCGGCGGCGCTCACGCTGATCGCCGTCATGTACCACGCCCTCAATCATGCCTTCATGAAGAGCCTGCTGTTCCTTGGCACGGGTGCGGTGTTGCACGCAACCGGGGAACGCAATTTGGGGCGCCTCGGCGGCCTTATCCATCGGATGCCCTGGGTCGCGTGGCTGACGCTCATCGGCGCGCTGGCCATTGCCGGTTTGCCGCCCCTCAATGGATTCGTGTCGGAATGGTTGCTGCTGCAATCCTTCCTGTTCTCCTACAAGGTGCCGCACGCCTTCGTCAACATGCTGTTGCCTCTGGGCGCCGCGTTGCTCGCACTCGCCGCCGCCCTCGCCGGCTATGTCATGGTCAAATTCTTTGGCGTGATCTTTCTCGGACAGCCGCGGGAGCCCGCTCTGCAGCGGGCCCACGACGCCGGATTTGCGGAGCGGCTCGGACTGGCGTGGCTTGCGCTCGGCTGCGTGCTGCTCGGATTCTTTCCAACCACCGTCATTGCCTGGTTCGGCAGCGTCACCCGGCAACTGGGGTTGGGCGATCTGCCGTCGAGCAACGCACCCTGGTGGCTGCTGGTGCCGATTCCGGAACGCGAATCCTCGTACGCACCACTGCTGTTCTTTGCGGTGATTCTGGCCGTGGTGGCGTCGGCCATCGTCGGTGTGCGTATCTTCTATCATCAGCGCGTGCGCAAAGGCCCTGCTTGGGACTGCGGCTATGGCGGGCTCACCAGCCGCATGCAGGACACGGCGGAAGGATTCGGTCAGCCGATCCGTCATCTGTTTCAACCTCTGTTTTTTCTCATTCGCGAGCTGCCGGGCCCCTTCGACACCGCACCGAAGTATCGCTTGGAGATTGGCGACCGCATCTGGCGCGCGCTGTATGCGCCTTTAGGCCCGCTGGTGCGGCGAGTCGCGGACAAGGTCGCATGGCTGCAGCAGGGCCGCATCGCGGCCTACCTGCTCTACAGTTTTGTCACGCTCGTGGTATTGCTGGCGCTCATGCTATGAAGATATTCGACTGGGCGGTCCAATTGATCGGCATCGGGTTGGCGCTGGCCGCGGCACCGGTGTTCCTCGGCTGGGTGAACCAGTGCCGGGCGTGGCTGCAGAACAAGTCTGCCCCGAGCATTCTGCAGCCGTATCGCGGTATCCGAAAACTGTTCCACAAAGACGCGGTGCTGGCGCAGAATGCCTCGCCGTTGTTCCGGCTGGCGCCGTACGTGGTCTTTGGCACGATGGTGACGGCAGCGGCCGTGATTCCCTCGATCGCAACGCGCTTGCCCATCACGCGGGCCGCGGACGCGATTGCGCTGGTTGGATTGCTCGCGACCGCGCGCGTATTCTTGTCTTTGGCCGCCATGGACATTGGCACCGCCTTCGGCACGCTCGGTGCGCGCCGGGAAATGATGATCGGATTCCTCGCGGAGCCCGCGCTGTTGGTGGTGATCCTGGTCGTTTCCCTGACCTGCGCCACCACGGCGTTGCCGATCATCGCCGAGCGGCTCTCGGCGCAGGCCTTCGCGCTCAACCCGAGTCTCGCCTTTACCGCGGTCGCCTTCACGATGGTGCTGCTGGCCGAGAATGCCCGCATCCCGGTGGACAATCCCGCGACGCATCTTGAATTGACCATGATTCACGAAGCGCTGTTGCTGGAATATTCAGCACGCCACCTGGCGCTGATGGAATGGGCCGCGGCGCTGAAGTTGTTCAATTATGCGTGCATCGGGTTTGCCGTATTCATTCCCTGGGGCATGGCGACGAGCGACGCACCCTCGGGGTTGGCCCTGTCGGTGCTGTTGCTGGGCGCGAAGCTCACCGTCGCGGGAGCTGCGTTGGCGCTCATCGAGACGGTATCGGCGAAACTGCGCGTGTTTCGAGCACCGGAGTTTCTGGCAACGGCTTTTCTGTTCGCCGTGCTCGGGCTGTTGGTGCGGTTGCTGTTGGGAGCATGAATATGGGCGCGCCGTCATGGGATCTGCAGCTGCTGAACACACTGGCCGCCCTGTTGCTGTTGCTGTCATTCAGCATGTTGTCGCAACGGCGCATCGTCTCCTTGGTCGACCTGCTCGCGCTGCAAGGAGCCATATTGTTTGTCGCGACCCTGTTGCTCGCCTGGCGGACCGGCGATGTCAAGTTGTACCTCTCCGCGGCGCTGACATTGGGACTCAAGGTGATTTTCCTGCCATGGCTGTTGCATCGTCTCATCCGCCGCCTCGGCGTTTATTGGGACACCGAACCGCTGCTCAACATCACCGGGACCATGCTGGTCGGCGTGCTGGTCGTGATTTTTTCATTCGGCTTGGCGCAACCGATTTCGGCGCTGGCGAGCACGGCCACGCGCAACTCCATCGGCATCGCAGTGGCGGTGGTCCTCATTGCTTTTCTCACCATGATCACGCGCCGCAAAGCCATGTCGCAAGTGGTCGGATTCCTGTCGATGGAGAACGGCTTGTTCTTCGGCGCGATGAGCGCCACTTACGGCATGCCGATGGTCGTTGAGCTGGGAGTTGCGCTCGACGTTCTGGTGGCGATGCTGGTTCTGGGCGTATTTTTCTTTCAGATCAGGGAACAATTCGACAGTCTGGACCTGAAGAACTTCGAAACTCTGAAGGAGGATCAATAAATGGACTTCGTGGTTCTTCTGGGCACCCCGCTGCTGGGCGCGCTGACCTTGAGCATGCTGGGCGGCCGGCGCTGGGCACCGGACCTCAACGTAGTCTTTTCATTGGTCACGTTTTGCGCCGCCTGTGCGCTCACGGCCAGGGTCGTTGCGCACGGCAATTTATCGGTCGGGCACGAACAGTTCTTCATCGACGCCTTCAACGTATTTCTGGTGACGCTCACGGCGTTCGTCGGCCTGACCACTGCATTGTTCTCGCGCCCCTACATGCGCATCGAGGCCGAACACGGGCGGGTCACCATCGGACAGCTTCGCCTCTATCACAGCATGTACCAGATGTTCATGACGACCATGCTGGTGGCTCTCACGACCAACAATATGGGGCTCTTGTGGGTGGCGATGGAGGCCGCAACCCTGTCGACCGTGCTGCTGGTGACGCTGTATCGAACCCCCGCGAGCCTCGAGGCAGGATGGAAGTATTTCATTCTCTGCGGCGTGGGCATCTCCCAGGCCTTGTTCGGCACGATTCTCATGTACTTTGCGGCCGAGAAGATCTTGGGCTCCGAGGGCGTCAGTGCGCTGCTTTGGACACATCTGAATGCAGTCAAGGCTCACCTGGAGCCCTCGGTTCTCGGCCTGGCATTCGTTTTTCTGCTGGTAGGCTACGGGACCAAGGTCGGCCTGGCGCCCCTGCACAATTGGTTGCCGGATGCGCACGCCGAAGGCCCGACGCCTATTTCAGCGGTATTGTCGGGCCTGCTGCTCAATGTGGCGATGTACGCCGTCGTGCGCTGCAAAGTGCTGGTCGAGGGTTCGCTGCAATCGGCACTGCCGGGCCGTATGTTGATGGGCTTTGGCCTGCTGTCGGTGGTGCTCGCGGCGTTCTTCCTCTGGCGGCAGCGCGACGTCAAGCGTCTGTTCGCCTATTCATCGATCGAGCATATGGGAATCGTTGCCTTCGCGTTCGGAATGGGCGGCCCGGTGGCCAACTTCGCCGCCCTCTTGCACATGACGGTGCACTCACTGACCAAATCGTCCATTTTCTTTGCCGTGGGACACGCAGCCCAGCAAGCCGGTTCACAGCTCATGGACAACATTCGCGGGCTCATCACCTTCAGCCCCACCGTGGGTTGGGGCTTGATGATGGGCAGCCTCGCCATTCTTGGCACGCCACCGTTCGGGGTGTTCGCGAGTGAATTCCTTATTTTGACGACTGCCATGAAACAACAGCCCTGGGCGACACCGATTTTGCTGTTGGCGCTCGGCGTGGCCTTCGCGGCAATCTTCAGTCGCGTGCAATCGATGGTATTCGGCGATACCACGGCCACGCGCCTGCCGCATCCGCCGGCGCTCGTGCCCGTATTCTTCCACCTCGGTCTGGTGCTGATGCTGGGTTTTTTCATTCCACCGTATCTCGCTGACTGGTATCGCGCTGCCGCGCGCCTGATCGGCGGAGAATGAGATGGCGCTGCAACGATGGTTCCAGCAGGCGGCCGGGAACGGCGCATCCGATGGACGGCGCGTGATCGCCGGCGCGCCCAAGGTGCTCGGGCTCGTGGTCGCGCGCGACGAATGGCAGCAAGCGGCCGAACACGTGGCGACCGGCGGCGGCCGGTTGCAGTCTCTCTGGGCAAGTCGCGATCAAGACGGCCACGACCGGGTCCGAGTCGCCTATACCGCAGACCAGGGCGTGCTCGTGCTGGATTTACCGTTACCGGAAGGGGAGCATCATTACCCGGGGATCGAGCCGTGGTTTCCGAGCGCCGGCCGCATGCAGCGCGCAGTGGCGGATCTGTCAGGACTTCGCTCCACGGATCCGGATACGCGCCCGTGGTTACGTCACGCGGCCTGGCCGGAAGACTTTCATCCGCTCATTGCGGCGCACCTGCCGCCGGTTGCCCCGATACCGCTTGTCGACCGGTACCCATTCATTCCCGTGCAGGGGGAAGGCGTGCATGAAATTCCCGTGGGGCCCGTCCATGCAGGCATCATTGAATCCGGCCACTTTCGTTTTTCGGTGGTCGGCGAGAAGGTGCTGCGGCTCGAGGAGCGTCTTGGCTACGTCCACAAGGGCATTGAGCGGCGCTTCACTGAATTCTCGCTGCTCGACGGCCACCGCTTGGCGGCCCGAGTCTCGGGCGACTCTGCCGTCGCCTTTTCATGGGCATACTGCCAGGCCCTGGAAGGGATGGCCGCCGCGCGCTTGCCGGATCGCGCGCTGGGATTACGGGCGCTCGCGCTGGAATTGGAGCGTCTGGCCAATCACTTGGGGGATCTCGGCGCGATTGCGAACGATGCCGGCTTTTCCTTTGGACTCAGCCAGTTCTCGCGGCTCAAGGAGCAGCTGCTGCGCGCGATCGAGCAAGCGCTCGGACAGCGGTATCTCATGGATTTTGTCGTGCCGGGCGGCACACGCGCGGACCTCTCGCCCGGCGGTGTACGCGCATTGAGCGACTCGCTCGAATCGATTCTTCCCGAGGTCGGGGCGCTGCGGGCGATCTACGACGATCACGCCGGTTTGCGCGACCGGTTTGTAGGAGCCGGTATCGTCACCCCGACGCTGGCCGCGCAATTGGGCTTGACCGGCTTGGCCGGACGCGCGAGCGGACAGGCTTTCGATCTGCGCTGCGATCTGCCCTGCGACCCGTATGGACACCTCGCACCCCAGAAAATCGCGCAAGCCGAAGGCGATGTGGCGGCGCGCGTCGCCGTGCGCTTCGGCGAAGTGAACGAATCTGGGCGTCTCTTGAAGCAGATTCTGCGGGAGCTGCCGGCGGGGCCGCATCAGGCGACCGTTGCCGTGCCCGGTGAGGGCGCTGCGGGCGTCGGCATGATCGAGGGATGGCGCGGCCCGGTATTTCTCGCGCTCGATGCAGGCACGGATGGCATGATCCGGCGCTGTCATCCGCACGATCCATCGTGGCAGAACTGGCCGGCGATCGAGCACGCCATCATCGACAACATCGTGCCGGATTTTCCGCTGATCAATAAGTCCTTCAACCTGTCGTATAGCGGGCACGACTTATAACCATGCTGCGAACGCTGCGCAAGATCTGCCGAACGGGGATCGTCACCGAGCCTTCTCCGCCGAGCGACGAGTCATTGCGGATCGTCGGCGCGCTGCAATCGCGGATTCTGGCCGTCCTCGGTCGTGCCCTCTGCATTCGGGCCATCGATGCCGGCTCGTGTAACGGCTGCGAGTTGGAAATTCACGCGCTCAATAATCCCCTTTACAATATCGAGGGCCTTGGCATTCGGTTCGTAGCGAGTCCGCGCCACGCCGACTTATTGTTGGTCACCGGGCCGGTGGCAAGGAATATGGCGGTGGCGCTGCGGCGCACTTACGATGCGACGCCGGATCCGAAATTGGTGGTCGCGATCGGGGATTGCGCTTGCAGCGGCGGAATATTCGGCGAGGGCTACGCGACGTGCGGCCGCATCTCCACCGTGATCCCGGTCGATGTGGCGGTGCCCGGTTGCCCGCCCAGCCCTCGGCAAATCCTCAGCGGTATCTTGACGGCGATTACCAAAGCCTAGGATCGCCGGCGCGCCTGATCTTCCCGGGCGGGCCGCAGGCCGTCGTTTTTGACATCTCGCTCAAGCTTATCGAGCAACTGCCGATGTCCTGCCTATAGGCCACAGCGCGATGATGGGCTCTCCATGTTGCAACGCAATTTGCCTAGGAAAGGTATCGATATGCGCCGATTCGGTGCTCGTGCCGCCCAAACGGCGCTGGCCATGAGTGTCCTGCTGGGGTGGGCGGCACGCGTTCACGCCGGTGACACTGTCACCACGACCATCACCGGCTTCGGCACGGTCGGCGGCACCTTTACCAGCGACTCGAACTACGCTTACCGCCACGACGTCAGTGAATTTAACGGGGCTGCAAACCAGTTTGATGTTGGCCTCGAGTCGCGCATCGGCGTGCAGGCCGTGTTCGATTTTGGATCGAACGTCTCGGTCACCGCACAAGAAGTCGCCAGGCACCGCGGCAACAACGATTTCGCGTTGGGAGCGGAATGGCTGTACGCGCAGTACGCGCCCGCACCGGACTGGAAGTTGCGGGTGGGTCGCGTGGAGCTGGCAACATTTCTGATCTCCGATTCACGCGAGGTCGGCTACGCGGCGACCTGGTTCCGCGCCCCAAACGAAATCTATGGCAGCGAACCGTTCAACTATGTAGACGGCGGTCAGATGCTGTGGCGCCACAACGTCGGTCAGGCTGCAGTCGGCTTGCAGGCGAGTTACGGCAACACGGCGCAAAAATTCGATGTTCAAGGAAAGTCGGTGGACATCCAGTCGAAGTACGTCGTGAATGCGTCGGCCACCTTTGAGTACGGCAATCTCCTGCTGCGCGTGGCGCATACCACGTTGAACACGCCGTTCACGGTTCCCCTGAGCGCCACCCGCTCTGTGACGTACAACGTCAAGGATAAGTACCTATCCGTAGGTATCCAGTACGACGACGGCAGGGCAATCGTGTTGGGCGAGTGGGCAAAGCGTTCGGAAAACGTCGGCCCAGGCTTGCCTCTGCCGCTCACCGCGTCCACCCAGGGGTACGCAGCGGCCGGCTGGCACGTCGGCAAGCTCACACCGATGTTGATTTACGGCTTGAATAAACCGGCACGCTCGTTGCTTACTCCCGCAGGGGATTACGGCACGTGGTCAGCCGTCTTACGCTATGACATGGCGCGCAATATCGCGCTCAAAATGGAAGTATCCCGCCCCAGTGCCCATGCCGGGTATTTCGTGACACCCAATTATACTTCGACGGCGCACGTGAACGTATACAGCGTCGGCGCGGACTTCGTGTTCTGACACACCCAGCATGAACACGAGCTTACGCACATCGATCCGCGCGCTCATTGCCATCTTGGCCGTGGGAGTCCAGGCTCATGCCGGCGAGATCGTCGTCGTGATGGGACCGGGAGCGGCTGCTCTCACCAAGGATCAAGTCGCGAATGTCTACCTCGGCCGCAACAGCACCTTGAAGCCGGTTGATCTGCCGGAATCAAACCCGCTGCGCGAAGTATTTTATAAGAAGGCGACCGATCGTGACCCGGCTCAGATCAAGGCGGTGTGGTCGCGGCTGACCTTTACCGGTCAGGGACAGCCGCCGAGGGAGGTGTCGAACTCGGCCGCGATCAAAAAGGCGGTCGCCGCGGATCCCAAGGCCGTCGGATACATCGATAAGGCGGACCTCGACGCCTCCGTCAAAGTGGTGCTGACGTTGAATTGAAGGCCATCGGATGGCCGTTCTCTGCAGGGTTAAGCGCGGCGGCGAGCGCCGGGCTTTCGCGCGTATACCACTGCGCAAATGCGACCGCCGAAAGCGGCCGCGAGATGGCGTATCCCTGCACCGCATCGCAGCCAACCGTGCGCAGCGACGCCGCGATATCGAGCGACTCGACGCCCTCGACGATGACCGTCATGTGCATCGCGTGGCCCAGACTGCAAATTCCGCGCAGCAGATCGAGTCTGCGCTGGCGGTCCTCGATCCCTTGGACGAATGCCCGGTCGATCTTGAGGCAGGTGGCCGGCAGCTCCGCGAGATAGCTGAGCGAAGAATACCCAACACCAAAGTCATCGATCGCCACGCCGACCCCTCGCCGCCGAAGATCCAGCAGCTGTGCAGTCGCAGACGAGAAATCGGCTATCGCCGCCGTCTCGGTAATCTCGGCTTCCAACAGGGCGGGTGGCAGATCGGTGTCGGCGAGGACACGGCGAATCCGTTCGTCCAGGTCGCCGGCCCGCAACTGCGTGGCGGAGAAATTGACCGCCACTCGGACCTCGTCGGAAATGAGTGTGCGCCATGCACCACGTTGTCGACACGCGGCCACGAGCATCCAGTCGGCAAATCGGTTGGCGACCTCCGCGTCCTCCTCCGTGAGCGGAACGAACTCGGCCGGCGAAACCGGGCCGAGTTCCGGATCCTGCCAGCGAGCCAGTGCCTCGAGACCGATCAAGCGGTTTCCCCGCAAGGCCCATTGCGGCTGAAAGACGCAACTCAAATTCGAGACGAATTGCGGACTGCGCAACCCCTGCATCAGGCGCAGCCGACGCTGCTCGCGAGCGTCCGCCGAGGCCGAGAAATGGGCAATTCGCACGCCAGCCGCCACGTTTGCCTCGAGGCAGGCAGCCTCGGCGTTGCGCAGCACGAGCATCGCGCCGCCGTCGTCGGCAACACCGTCCGGCTCAGCGCCGAGCACGGCGATGCCGGCGTGTCCGCACAGTCTGACGTCCCGCCCCGCGACGACCAGGTTGGCCTGCAAGGCCTTCAACAGATGGGCGGCGACGAGATCGGCCGGGGAGATGGCGTGTTCACACCACAACAGCGCGAGCCGATCCTCGATGCGAAACAGCACGGCGTGCATGAGTTGGAGGCGCGGTTCGCGCAGCGCGGCCTGCAGCCGCCGGGCCGCCGCCACGATGGCACTCTCGGCGGCGGCATGCCCCAGGGTTCGTTTGACCAGATCCAGATCATCGATGGCGATGGCAATCAGCGTCAGGGCCATGCCGGGCTCGCGCTCCCGCAGCCTGGCGACATCCGCTGCGAACCGTCTACGGTCCGGCAGCCCCGTGGCCGCGTCCTGGTCTACCGCCTGGCGCAACAGGATACGCTCCGCGCACTTCGCCGCGTTGCGGTTGCAGCCCGCAGCGATCGCCTCCAGCAACTGCGGGGAAGGGCATGGCTTCGTCAAAAACCGAAATACATGGCCGGCATTCACGGCAGCGATGGCCGCGCTCAAGTTCGCATTGCCGGTCAGCAGAATCCCCGCGGTATCGGGTGCGTGCTCGGAAACCCAGCGCAAAAACTCGATGCCATCCATCAGCGGCATGTTGAGATCCGACACCACAACCGAGAACGGGCCCCGGGAATTGATCTCCTCCACGGCCGCTGCGGCGCCAAGCGCGATCGTCACGTCAAATTTCCGGCGCAACGTCCGCTGCAGGCCGGCCAGCACATTCGGCTCATCGTCGACGCAGAGAATCCGCGGTAAGCTCATATCGACACCCGGACGCGAAACGGCTCGACCACTCCGACCCCTTCGGCGATGCTCTTGAGTCTGACAATGAGCGTATCGGTGACCTCCTGGCCCGACGGAACCAGGCGGATTCCTTTCGGGAGCGTCACACAGCCGATTTGCGACAGCTGAGCCGCCAGCCCCCATTGCCATTGGACCGGCGCTGCGAGCGCCTCGGCGAGTTCAAGCACGTAGCGCTGCAGACGCGCTGCACGGCTCGAGGCGGCAGGGCTCACCATCCCCAGAATCTCAATGAGCATTTTGACCGCGCCGCTGAGCGTTTGCTCCAGGAGCACTCTTTCGGCGGTGATCATCCGATGCTGCTTCAGACCATCGGCAACTGCGCCGAGCAACTGCTCGGCAGGACACGGCTTGCTCAAGAATCGATAGATGTGGCCTTCATTCACGGCGGCAATCGTGGCCGGAAGGTCCGCCTGCCCGCTGAGTATCATCCGGACGGTATCGGGCGATTGTTCGCGCACCTTGGCCAAAAACTGCGCCCCATTCATGACCGGCATGCGCATGTCCGCGACTACGAGCGCGAAAGGGCCCGCCTCGCGCAACAGGACCAATCCTTGCGCGCCGCCCGGCGCCGTGCACAGATCCACCTGCTTGCGCAAGCTACGCTGGATACCCTCGAGAACCTGGGGCTCATCGTCGACGAAGAGGACGCGCTCGCTCATGGGATCACCTGTTCGGCGGCCAAGACGCTCAGCGCCGCCGACCACTTGGGCAAACGCTCCAGGAGCCCGAGACTCTCGAGCAGTCCTGGCTCCACACCGAGTTCGACTGGTTCCGATGAGCCCGCGCGTTGCGCATGGGCCAGCCGGTCGGCAACATGGACGAGTACGGTCAGATCGAAGCCGGTGTCCGCCCTGCGGCTCGGCGTATGATGCAGCGCCACGGCCGCGACGATGTGGCTTGGAAATCCCCACAACCCCAACAGATATGCGCCGACTTCCGCATGGAGCAGCGATATTTGTTCATCGGAGTCCTCATTCGAACTCCCTGAGGTGCCTGTTTTCGCAGCCCTTCGAGCGGCGAAGACGACCCGGCCCACATCGTGCAGTATTCCCGTTAGAAACGCCTCCTCTACCCGGGACGCCGGCAGCTTTTCCGCGATTGCGATCGCGCGCGCGGCCGTCGCAGTCTGCAGGCTATGCCGCCACAACGCCTGCAGATTCACGCCGCCAGGTACATCCGATCCGCTGCTTTGAAACAGGTTGTGTCCCAAGGCCAAGGCTGCCACCGTGTCGAATCCCAAGTACGCTACCGCCCGGTCGACGCGGGTAATCGTTTGTCGTATGCCGAAGAACGCCGAATTGACCAGCTTCAATATATTGGCGGTCATGGCGACGTCACGGCCGATGATGCGCGAGGCCTCTGCGACCGAGGCGTTTCGTTGTCGCAGGCAAGCCGAAATATCCTGATACGCCTTGGGGCAGCTCGGCAACGTGCCAACCTCCCCTACCAGGCGAGCCAGCCTATCGCTCGACAGCAGCTGCTTCAGCAACTGCGTTTGCGCGATAGCCGACTTGAGCGTTCCGGTCTCGCCCGGTTTGGCAATATACTGGTGCGCCGTGCCGACAAGACGCATGATGGCACCTGCGTCCGCATGGCCGGACAGCACCAAGCGCACGATTTGCGGATAGCGTGTTTTTACCTCTGCGAGGAGTTGCCAGCCATCCATGCCCGGCATGCGCATATCGCTGACGATGACATCGGCCGGGGTCTTGGCGAGGCTGTCGAGAGCGGCCTCCCCGCTCGTCACGAACTCCATGCTCCACTCGCTCATCATCGGGCGCAGCGTGCGCCGCATTGCCTCGAGCACGCTCGGCTCGTCATCGACGAACAATATGCGCAGCATTATGCCGCCGCCTGTTCGACGCTGCGGTCCGCGGCCGGCTCGCCGACCGGAAGCCGGATGTAAAAAATCGTCCCCTTGCCGATCTCGGTTTCGAAGCGTATCGCGCCACCGTGCTTTTTGACGATGACGCTGTGGGCGATGGCGAGGCCCTGTCCGGTCCCCCTGCCGACCTGCTTGGTCGTGAAGAATGGATCGAAGATTTTCTCACGCGCCGCTTCGGGAATGCCGGTACCGGTATCGCCGATCGCAATCTCGACTTCGTCGGCATCGAACCGCGTGCGCACCGTGAGTTTTCCCATGGCGCCGCTGTCCTTGACCACATCCGAGATCGCGTGGGCGGCGTTGATCAGCAAATTGAGCACCACCTGATTGATCTCGCCCAGATAGCAGGGTACCGGCGGCAGTTCTCCGAAATCCGTCTCGAGCTCCGCGACATACTTGTATTCGTTGTGCGCTATGACGAGCGTGCTCTTGATCGCCTGATTCAAATCGGCCGAGGTCTTTTCGGCGTGGTCCGGGTGTGCGAATTCTTTCATCGAGCGCACGATCGTTGCGATCCGGCCGAGGCCTTCCAGAGAGCTGTCAAGCGCCGGAGGGGCATTCTCCATGATGAAATCGAGGTCGGCGGCCTTTTCGGCCTCAGACGCGAGCCGTGCCGTTGCCGCAGCATCGCCGCATGCCTCGACCGCGCGCCGCAGGTCCCGGTAGGCTCGAAGCACTAAGGTGACATCGGTCATCGACGTGCGTACGAACTGCACATTGTCGGAGACGAACTGTACCGGCGTGTTGATCTCGTGAGCGACGCCCGCCGCCAGCCGGCCGACGGACTCGAGCTTCTGAGCTGCGGCGAGTTCGCGCTCCAGGCGGCGCAACTCGGTGACATCCAGCATCAGACCACGCAGATATTTCGCGCCCTTTACCGTCTCGCAGGTTCCCGTCCAACGCACCTCGGTGCGCCGACCGTTGCGCAAAGACAGCGGCGTTACGAACTCAAACGGGCCTATGTCGCATTCATCGAAGCGCTGCCTAATCTCCGGATTGGTTGCGCGCAGCAGTACGGCGTCCAATCCACCCGGCTGCTTCCATTCGAATTCGGCAATGCCGGACTCGGCGATGGCTTGGGCACCGATGTAGGTAAAGCAGCTGCGCGAGAGATTCAAAGTGAACGGAATCGCCCGGGTGCTTTCCGCCATGAGCCTGAACATTTCCCGCCGCTGCTCGAGATGCCAGCTCATCCGGCCCATCAAGGCCGTGACCGCCACCGCCAAGGTGCTTGCCAAGGCCGCCCACGCCAGATACGCCCGCGTTTGCGCATGCGCGGGAGCCATCTGCTCGTCGACGGACATTCCAACGAGCACGGCCAACGGAAAACCGTAGAGTTCACGCGCGCTCATCCAGCGCCGCGTCCCGTCCCAGGAGCGCATCGAGACGGCGGAATCCATCTCGGCGGCGGAATTCTGCAGCGCCGCTTTGTAGTCGATCCTTTCACCCGAGAACAGGGCCTCCCCCGTGCGCCTGACTTCGGAGATGCCGTCGCGGCCGATCAGGCTCAAGACGCCGTGCTCACCGAGCGTCGCGGGATCGTAGCCGCTCACAAAATAAGCCGCGTCGACACTCACGATCACGACGCCGTCAAACGCGCCATTCGGGGCGCTCAGCCGGCGGCTGAACGGCAATTTCGCATCGCCGGTGGGGCCGGGCGGCAGCTGTCCGATGACCACCGCGTCGCCCTCGCGTTGTTTGCGAAAAATATCCTGATCGGCCACGTTCCGCTTGCCGATCGGGCGCGTGCTATCCACGATGGTACCGTTGGCATCGGCGATGCTGACGGCGAACAGCAGATCCGGCGGCAGCAATCCCTTCGCCTTCAGATCCGCGAGTGTGCGGCCCGCCGCGCGCTGCGGCCAGAATCTCACCAGATTCAGCGTCAGATCGATCTCACGCAAGTTGCGCACGACCTGGGCCTCATAGGCGCTCAAGAGGACGCTGGTCGATGCCGCGGCGGCGTGTGCTGCGGCGGCATCCTTGACTCTGATGACACTGACCGTGGTGGCCCAGATCAGGGCGAGCGTGAACGCGGCGATCAGCGGGAACAGAATCTGCGGACGGTCGACGGGACGCAACCCTCGATGCAATGCTTGCGTGAAGGTCATGAGTTCGTCATCAAGCGCCGGGCGCACTCCCGTGAGCGGCCTGCCACATCGCGGTGAACTCGGGCGCCGACATGGGCTTGTTGAAATAAAAACCCTGGAATTCGTCGCAGGCATGCTCGCGCAACAAATCGGCCTGCTCCTTCGTTTCCACTCCCTGAGCCACCACGGTGAGACTCAAGGTTTTGCCCATCGCGATGATGGCATCCGTCAGATCGCTGTTCGCGCCCCCGGCGGCGATGTCGCGAATGAAGGATCGATCGATCTTGATGGTATCGACCGGAAATTGCTGCAGCGTGGAGAGCGAGGAGTATCCGGTGCCGAAATCGTCGATGGCGACTTTGACGCCGATGGCCTTGAGCGCCGTCAAAATCCGCAGCGTCTTCTCGATGTCATGGATCAGCAGGCCCTCGTGAATTTCGAGTTCGAGAAGCTGCGCATCCATGCCGGTGGAGCGCAGGATGCCGGCAACGTCGTCGATCAGATGCTCATCGGAGAACTGCCGGGCCGTCAAGTTTACCGCGACGCTCAGGCGGGGCAGGCGCAGCTGCGCCCACGCCATGTTTTGCCGGCACGCCGTCTCGATCACCCACTTGCCGATCGGCACGATGAGTCCGGTCTCCTCGGCCATGGGTATGAACTGCATCGGTGCCACGACACCGAGGTCGGGGTGGCGCCAGCGCAGCAGCGCCTCCATTCCCGATATCCGGCCACTCGCGGTTTCCCGTTTGGCCTGGTAATGCAGTTCGAACTCGTTGCGCTCGAGCGCGTGCCTCAGGCTCGACTCCAAGCCAAGCCGCTCGAGCGAGTTCGCGTTCATCCTTTCCGAATAGAATTGAAAGTTGTTCTTGCCGTCATCCTTGGCTTGATACATCGCGATATCGGCGTTTTTCGTCAGCGTCTGCTCGTCCCGGCCGTCCTTCGGATAGGTGCTGATGCCGATGCTCGCCGTGACTCTGAATTCCTGACCGAGCAGGACAAAGGGCTTGGCGATGGTAACAATGATTTTCTGTGCCACCGTCGCCGCATCTTTCTCATCCTCCAGTTCGGTCAGCAGCACCACGAACTCATCTCCCCCCAGGCGCGCAACGGTGTCGCTATCGCGAAGACACGTCTTGAGCCTGCTCGCGACCTCTTTTAACAACTCATCGCCGGCTTCATGACCGAGGGTGTCGTTGATTTGCTTGAATCGATCCAGATCAATGAATGCGACCGCCAAGCTTCGCCCGTGCCGATGCGCCTGGCTGATCGCCTGACTTAGCAGCTTGTTGAAGAGACTCCGATTTGGCAGCGCCGTGAGGCCGTCGTGGTACGCCAGATATTCGATGCGCTGCGCGTGCTTCATCTTGGCTTCGCTCTCACGCTCCCGGGAGCGCGCGAGCTGCCAGCTCATGCGGCCCAACAGCGTCGTCAACAACACCAACACGCCGCTGCCGATGGCAGCGCGCCAAAGATACGCATGCGCGTCGCGATGCGCCGCCGCCAACTGCTCGTCCTCGGACAAGCCGACGATGACCGCCAGTGGGAATTCGAACAGCTGTTGCGTGCCGGTATAGCGCCGAATGCCGTCCCAGCCGTTGCTCACCAGCGCGACCGTCAGATCTCCCTGCTCCGAGCCGGGTACGGTCGCTGCGTAGTCAACGGCATCGCCCGCGCTGACGATTTCCCCGGTGCGCCGCACCCGGAATACTCCGTCCGTTCCCACCAGGCCGAGCGTACCGTGCGTGCCGAGTTGCGCGGCTTCATAGCCGCTGACAAAATAAGCGGCGTCAACCTCGAGCAGGGCGGCGCCGGCGAACGACCCGTCGGGCGCATCGAGTCGGCGGCCGAATTGCAGCGTCCAGCCCTCCGAGCCCGGATTCTTTTGCGGCTGATCGACCCAGAGCGAGTCGCCCCGCAGCACCGACATGGCCCCCACATGGCGGCCGGGACGAACTTCCGCCGGACGAGTACTCGCCACCGTCACGCCGTTGCCGTTCTCGACCCGGACCACGAACAAGACATCCGGCGGCAGCAGAGTCCGCGCCTTGAGGTCCGTCAGCGCCGCCCCGGCGCCCTTCGATTCGGCCACGTACTTGACCATTTTCAATGTCTGGTCTATTTCACGCAACGCCCGCACGACCTGTGCGTCATAGGTGTTGACGAGCTGCCGGGCGGCGGCGGCGGCCGCCACCTCGCCATTGGTACGCTCAACTTTGATCAGATTGAGCGTTGCGCTCCAGATCACGCCGAGCACGAAGATAGTCAGCACCGGGAACAGAATTTGCGGTTCGGTAAGGTGGCTCAGCCGGGCTCGCAACCCCGTGGGGGCATGACTTCGCATGGCGGCCATGCGTATCGTGTCCTCAAAAGGAGACTGTGCGGCACTGCTCATAGGCCTCGATTGCCGTGTTCAAAACGGTCCTCAAATCGGTGTCATTCAGCCGGGATTCCCAGAAACCTCCGGGGGTCTCAGTCAAGAAGTACGACGCGCTTGCGGATGATTCCACGCGTATGCTCAGTTATCGGCTGATGCGCCACGGACTTGATGCCGCAGTCGTATTCCGGCTTCGCGCGTGCCCACTGCGCCGCCCTCAATTTTGCCGACTGTGATGCAGAGCCCAGAATGGACTCGATGCGGCCCGGCGCGGCCCCTAACTCGATGATTCCTAAGGTGCCGCGTGCCACCCAACGACCAAGGTGCCCTCGCCCGGCGGCCCGGTGAGAGTCTTGGTTATGTCGAACCCCACGCCGTTCCCAGCAGACCGCCCGGCCGTTAGTTCGTTTGAGCCGGCAGATATAATCTGTACGTGTGGGAAAACGTCCCGTCACCATCACGGTCGCTGCGAATGTCCACATGACCCTCCCAGAGGCCGATTCTTCCTGCGAGCCGCTGATACGCCGCACCGTTTGCATCGGCGAAGTAGATTGCCGAGGTCAAGTCCCAGTAATGTTCGTCACCCGATCTGGGAATGAAATATCCGCTGGTCTCAAAGGACACCACGCTGCCGTCGGATGCGGTGATGCGCCCGACAAACTGGGTGCGGTGCAAGTTGGGATCGCTCTGTTCCTCATACAGATCCCAAACCACGGAGCCCCGGACCTTGCCCCTGATCGTGCCCGTACCGCTGCCAAGATATTCTCCATAGTTCTTTTTGAAGGCCGGTGAGGTCCGATGCATACCCTTCTTGTAGTGCAACTGAAGTATCCCCTGTTCGGCCAGCGTGTCGGACCACGCTGCCGGAGGGTGTCCGGCGATCGCTACCGTCAGCGCCACGAGTGCGGCATGGAGTCGATTCGACATACGTTACGCCCCTGTTTCGGATGACGAGAACGGCGTAACCTTACCTCCGTAGTCAAGTACGGAGTCAACGTGCCTAAAACCTTCACCATTGGCAGCTTGGCGCGGCAGGTCGGCGTCAACGTGGAAACGATCCGTTATTACCAGAGGCGCGGCATCGCGCAGGAACCGGACAAACCTCCGCGCGGTATCCGACACTACACGGAGGACCACGCGCGGCGGCTGCGCTTCATCAAGGAGGCGCAAAAGCTGGGCTTCAGCTTGAATGAGGTCGGCGAGTTGCTGTCATTGGAAGATGGCCTGCACTGCCGCCAAGTTGAAGCGATCGCCGGTCACAAGTTGGCAATCGTCCGGGAGCGAATCGCGCAACTCGGCAAGATCGAGGACGTACTCGCTGCGCTGGTAGGAGAATGCCACGGTAACCGGGGAAAGCTTCGCTGCCCGCTAATCGCGTCGTTGGAGGGCATGGCGCAGTAACGTTGCCTTCTAGGTGGGTGAAGCAGCGGCGCATCCACTCGACGGTTGCCGGGGCTGCCTGCTCGCGCCGCCTTACTGCGTAATAATCCCAATAGGTGTACCGGTCGGCTCCTACATGTCTAACTCGATCTTCATTCGTCCAGCGCAGCGCGAGCACCTGCAGGAGGTTCAAGCGATCAATGCTGATTCCTCACCGGGCGTCAGTGCGCTGACTTCGGATGCGTTGGATCAGCTGTTTCGGACGGCCTCCGTCATGTGGGTGGCGTCGATGGATGAGCGCGTCGTAGGTTATCTGGTGGGCTTCGCACCCGGTGCGGTTTACGATGGCGAGGAATTTGCCTGGTTCCGGCAGCTCGGTCATGATTTTCTGTATGTAGATCAAATTGCGGCAAAAGCCTCGCATCGAGGCATGGGCATCGGTGCCGCGTTATACCAGGAGCTGCAAACATACGCCGAACGCAATCGGCTCGTCTCCCTGACCTGTGAAGTCAATATAGAACCACCCAATCCCGGATCGATGGCCTTTCACGCCCGACTGGGTTTCGTCGAAATCGGGCGCCTGCACACCCGCGACGGCCGGTACGTCGCGTTGCTGCGCAAGTGGCTGCGAACTGCGGCGACATCCAAATGATGGCTGCGCCTCGGAAACGTGCGTTGCCGTCACCTGATGGCCGGGGAACAGATCGACGAGGCTGCCTTGTTTGATCCGCTGGTCCACCAGCCAGTCCGGAAGCAGCGCAGGACCCAAGCCATCCAGAGTCGCGGTCATTACCGCCAGCGCCGTAGACAACAGCAGACTGCCTTTGATTGGAACGTCCGTCAGCTCCTCTTTGAGCTTGAACAGCCAGCGCGTTCTAAAATCCGGTAGGGGCATGAGCACGCAGTCGTGATCACGAGTTATACGATGCCTATCCGGGCGTCCAAGGTTTGTACTACGGTTCATCGATGAACGGACACGCTCCGGCCATCGTACTGAATGACCGCGCGCGGCGTGCGCTACCGGCAGAGCCGCAATTCCATCGAGCTCTGAACGACGATATGCTCGTCGAAGTCCTGCAGCGAATCGCCCTGCGCCTGTCCTATGGACTTCGTTAGCACGAAGAGCATCGGGTTCCTGTTACTCGCTCAATAACGCCAACCCCCAAATACTCGAGTGCCGCAGCGCCGATTGACACCTCGTCCGAAGAGCTATTGAGTGGATTGAGGGGGCTTGTTCAATTTGAAAACAATGCGCATCGGCGTGGTCGATTCCACTGCGTTGCCTTCGATCGCTGCGGGCGCAAATTCCAGGGTCTCGACAAACTCTAACGCTGCGCGATCGAGCATGTCGCTGCCCGAGGAGATGACGATTTCCTTATCAATCACACATCCCGTGGCTGATATCTTGAGTCCGGCGATGACATTGCCTTCCTCACCAAGGCGCTTGCTCTCCACGGGCCAGTAGTCTTCCGCGCTCTTGCTACTGCCGATGAGCTTCGGCTTAGGGTTGCCGGTGTTGGTTGTGGCGGGCGGTGGGCACGCATCAGTGCGCGGAGTGAAGCTTGAGAGATCGATAACCGGCGGCAATGTCGCTGCGATCCGCATACGCTCTTTCAAGTACGTGGCGTGCAGCTCCCGGGCGCGAATACTCCAAGCGGTCTTCGGAGTCCCGGATCTAAGTTCCTCCAGCAATGCCTGCTCCGCCGCGACCACGTCCGGATCGTGAGGGCGTGTCGTCGGCAAACGATTGAGGCGCAGAAATTCACGCCAGACTTCGCGGCTGCGGATTATCGTTGGCGACTCTTGCCAATACTCGCCGAGCCATTTTAGCTTTTCGACCTCCCTCGACATCTGCTCCTGGAAGGCCTTAGGATCCTTGGCCGCCAAGGCCGGTGTCGCGGTGTTGTCGAGATCCCTTAGAAATTCATCGACATCATCGTTGAGTACGCGGCCTCTGAGATCCCTACCCTTCGGCCCAACCTGATCGACCCAGGCGCGCACCGTGCGCTTGAATGCGTCGCGCTTTTCGATGAGGTCCGCTGGAGCGCTCGCGCCGGCGGTCTTGGCCAAGTCAGGGGTCTTTCCCGCGCCATTGCCAATTTCCAAGACGCGAGTCAGGTTCGCCACTAATCTTAGCGACTCTTCCGTCAGTGATTCGTTTGTCGGGCTCGCAGTATGCAGGGTGATGCCATAAACAAGGTCGCTTGAAACACTGCCCGCCTTGGCGCCGCGCACGTCAAGGACTCGGCTTGATGCGTAGATCTCGCTCGTCTCGCGGTTTAACCTGCCGTCGTATGGCATACGTCGCGCAAGAACCGAATTGAAGCGATTGCGGAGCTCGAGCTTGGCGCTCGGTCGCGGCTGTGATCGACGCCAGACGCCAACCTCCTCATCGTGCCGGTTGCTCTTGCTCCACCAGGCCTCCTGAACGTCCCAGCGCGCGTGCTCGCCGTCATGAATGAATCCCATGGTCAAGGAAAGAGGGCTGGTTGCGCTCAACGGGAGCACGGTGGAGGGGACGCTGGAGGTGAAGCGTGGAGTCACCAAGGTCCAATCCGGCGTTGCGGTGAGTTTGACATTGCTGAGGGCGCTTGGCAGGAGGGCAGGTCGGCGCAGCATGGCCTGCCACTGCTCCAGGGTGCCGGTATATGAGAGATTCACCTGCTCGACCAGCATCCGAGTCTGTTTCTTTGCGAGGTACAGCAAACTGGACTGCGCAAAGCTGATCACAGCGTCATAACCATCCGGCGTCGGTAACAACAAGCCGACGAAATAAGCATCGATGAAAGGCGCGGCCCAGACACGTTCCTGCCACTTGCGGCCGTACGCATCCGTGTAGCTGGACTCTTCGAGAGCACGGCCGAGGGATGTGACGCGCACTTTGTCCTGGCCTACGGCACGTTGAAAATCCATGGCTTTGAGAGCCAGGTCCATGAACCCTTTAGAATCGGCGTAGAAGGCATCATCCGAGGCTGCGCCTGAGCGTACCAGCCGCACCAGCCTGACATTTTCAATCGCCGCCGCCGCGACGCTGCCATCGTCGGGAAGAACAACGAGATGATAATCCAGGTGGAAGGCCGTCCAAGTGCCATCGTCGAGCTGCGAGATGACTCGCGGCGACACCTCGTTAACCTCGGGGTCGAAGAAAATGTCGTCGGTTCCAGGGCCCAGCGGAAAGGTCGTAGCCGCGTACGTGTCGAGCAGACGTGAATGCGATGCGTCGATATTTTTCTCGGCGACTTGCTGATAGGCACGGACGAAACCGGCCCACGGCAGCGGGAGGACGAAATCGTCCTTATAGGCGTAGGTGATGCTGCCGTGCAAGTACGGCAGCTTCAGCAGCACCTTCTGATCGAAACGGGCTTTGCGCGGCTCGCTATCTAGAACCCTGCTGATGGGCAAAGAATAATTGAGATTTTCATTTTGCGATTTGCCATTCACAATGCCGATGACGCTGCCTTTTTCATCGCACAGCGGACCGCCGCTGTTGCCCGGTGAGGCGGCCGCAGAAAATCGAATCCATTTCCATCGGCCATCTTGGTCTTCAGGCGTTTCAGAAGTGTACAGGCCGTCACGAATTACGATGCCCTGTCCCAGAGCGTTGCCGACCGCGAGTACGGGTTGGTCGATAGTTGGCGTGCGGTTGACGCTGAAGCCCAACGGCGCAGGATCGTTGTGCAGCGAAAACACTACAAAGTCCTCGTGCATTGAAAATTTCAAGATGCGGTCTATCTCGTAGACCGTCCCATCGGATCGGCGCAGCGTCGGGGGGCCGTATTGGCTGCCGATGCCGGCGGCAATCACGTGAGCTGCCGTCACGTAGGTGTTTTGTCCGAGGGCGAAAGCGGTGCCTACCGAGCGATACGCATCGGTACGCTCGAAATAGGGCAGTAGATCCAACGGCAGCGGCTTCTCGTAGCTTACCGGATCCTTCTCCGGCTTCTTCATGACCACTTCGAATGTATTTTCCCGGATCACACGCTGCATTTCCGGGGTCACTGCGGCTCGCGCAGCGCCTATGCAGGCCAGCAAACTCGCTGCCCAACCGATCGTACTCCCTGTCCTTCCCATGTCCTCGCTGCCGAAAATATTCCCGCAGCAATGTTGCCACAGAGTGAAGCGCGCCGCAGTCGGATTGAATCCACCACGCAGATTTCTATTCGCCAATGGCACAGAGGCATCAAGCCGGGTGCGCGGCTGGTCGCTTGAGTGCGAGCGACAGCACTTAATGCCCCCAATTGAGCGCGCGCTCACAGATTCAACAACTTACTTCGGATAAGGTCGGCGTCTGCTGGCGCCGGTGATGGCCCATGCAGCCCGGCGACTTCGAGCAAGACGATTGAGCTTCCTTACGAGGGACCGGATAGGCACGCCTCACATACGGAGCATAGGCGATGAGCAGTTTGACGCCCGCGGGTCTGGCGCAGCCTGCCGACGATAGCTCTCCCAGCTGGCTCACCGGCGGCGGCGAGATGGGCACGCTCATGCGCTCAATGGACTGGACCGGCACACCACTCGGCTCCATTGAGTCGTGGCCGCAGAGCCTGCGCACCACGGTCAGTCTGTGTCTCGCGTCGCGTTTCCCCACCGTCATTTACTGGGGAAAGGAATTCATCTGCGTTTACAACGACGGCTACGCGCCCATTCTGGGTTCCAAGCATCCTTGGGCACTAGGTCGCCCGGCGCGCGAGGTATGGTCGGAGATTTGGACCATCATCGCCCCTATGCTCGAAGGGGTTGCGGCCACAGGCATCGCAACCTGGTCGGAGGATCAACTCCTTGTCCTTGAACGCAGAGGCTATGCGGAGGAGTGTTACTTCACCTTCTCATTCGTTCCCGTGCGGGCGGAGAGCGGTGGCGTTGGAGGTATCTCCACTACCGTCACGGAGACCACACGACAGGTCATCGGGGAGCGGCGCCTACAGACGCTTCGAGAGCTGGCCATTCGCACTTCGAAGACCAGTACGGTCGATGATGCCTGCCGGCTCGCTGCGGAATTGTTTGCCGAGAATCCGGCTGACTTGCCCTTCGTTCTCCTCTATCTCCTCGAACGCGATGGCGAACACGCGCGGCTCGCCGCAGTGACGGGGCTGCCGGCGGGGCTCTGCGTCAGCCCCAGAGTTGTGGAACTCGCCGCTGCAGCTGCCGACGCCGCCTGGCCGCTGGGCCAGGTCGAGAAGCTGCGCCAGCCAGCCAAGGTTGACGAGCTTGAACGCCGATTCGGAACTCTGCCGCTGCGGGAGGGAATGATGGCGCCTCGTTCCGCGCTCGTCTTGCCGGTGGGGTCCCCGGGCGATGACCGCGTGCTGGGCTTGCTCGTGGCAGGCATCAGCCCGCGGCTTGAACTGGATGAGATGTACCGCAGCTTCCTCGACTTGGTCACGGCCCATGTGGCCGCAGCGATCAGCAGCGCACAGGCGCTCGAAGAGGCGACAGGGCGGGCCGAAAAGCTCACCGAGCTGGATCGAGCCAAGACCGCGTTCTTCTCGAATGTTAGTCATGAGTTCCGCACGCCTCTCACCCTCATGCTCGGGCCGCTCGAGGATGAGCTGGCCGAGCAGGCCATGCCGCTACCGCCGGCGCGGCGCGAGCGTCTGCGAGCCGCTCACCGCAATAGCCTGCGGCTCCTCAAACTGGTCAACACACTGTTGGACTTCTCAAGGATCGAGGCAGGCCGCCTGGAGGCTCACTATGAGCCGACCGATTTGTCGGCGTATACGGCGGAGCTGGCGAGCGTTTTCCGTTCCGCCATCGAGACGGCGCATCTCACGCTGACGGTCGATGTGTCGCCCCTCCCAGAGCCGGTCTATGTCGACCGGGAGATGTGGGAGAAAATCGTGCTAAATCTCCTGTCGAACGCCTTCAAGCACACCTTCGAAGGCACGATCCGGGTCGCTCTTCGATGGCACGGCGATCACGCGGAGCTTGACGTGGCGGATTCCGGCGTAGGCATCCCGCAGGCGGAGCTGCCGCGACTGTTTGACCGATTCCACCGCGTCATTGGAGCGAAGTCTCGGACGCACGAAGGAACGGGAATCGGCCTGGCACTCGTGCAAGAGCTCGCTCGCGCGCACGGCGGCGACGTGCGCGTGAGCAGTCGTGAAGGGGCAGGCAGCACCTTCACGGTCACCGTGAAATCGGGGCGCGAGCATTTGCCGCCGGAACGGATTGGAGCCCGGCATTCACACGCGCCCACTGGACCGCGCGCGGCTGCCTATGTCGAGGAGGCGCTCCACTGGATATCTGACGAGTCAACGCATTCGGGACCAGCGCCCGTGAGGTTCGAGGCAAGCGACCCGTCGGGCGGTCATCGTCCTCGCATCCTGTGGGCGGATGACAATGCAGACATGCGCGACTATGTGCATCGCTTGCTGGCCCCACACTACGATGTCACCGCTGTTGCAGACGGGTCGGCTGCCGTAGCCGCAGCTCTCGCCGCGCCGCCTGATCTGGTTTTGACGGATGTCATGATGCCGGGTCTGGATGGGTTCGGCGTCCTGCGCGAACTGCGCGCACACGATCACACGCGAACGATACCCGTGATTCTCCTGTCGGCGCGTGCCGGTGAAGAGGCCGCCGTCGAAGGCCTCGAAGCCGGAGCGGACGATTACCTCGTCAAACCCTTCACCGCCCGAGAGCTGCTCGCGCGCGTGCGCACGCACCTCGATATGGCAAAGCTGCGACGCGAGTGGGCCAGCGAGCTTGAGCAGCGGGTGCGGCAGCGCACCGCGGAGCTGGCGCACACTACCCGGGAACTGGTGGCCGAGAACGCGCAGCGCAAGGAAGCGGAACAGCAGCTCCGCCAGACACAGGAGGCGGCCGTGCAGCAGGAGCGGCTGCGGGCCCTCGGGCAAATTGCCAGCGGGATCGCCCACGACATCAACAATGCCATCTCACCAATCGCCCTCTATACCGAATCGCTTCTCGAACGCGAGCCCAACTTAAGCGATCGGGCACGGGATCAAATCACCACCATCCAGCGCGCCATTGAAGATGTGGCGCAGACCGTCGCGCGCATGCGGGAATTTTATCGCAAACGCGAACCTGAGCTGGTGCTCACCCACGTCGATCTGAATCGCATCGTCAAGGAGGTGATCGCTCTGACGCGTGCCCGTTGGAGCGATGTGCCGCAACAGAGAGGCGTCGTCATCGATCTGCTGACCGACTTGTCCACCGACTTGCCTGACACCGCGGGTGCGGAAAACGAGATTCGCGATGCGCTGACCAATCTCATCTTCAACGCCGTGGACGCCCTGCCTGAGGGAGGCAGGCTCACGTTGCGTACCTTTGCCGCTCAGAACGGCGATGAAGACGTCCGGCACGCGTGCGTGGAAGTCTGCGACACCGGTGCCGGCATGGACGCAGAAACGCGCAGTCGCTGCCTGGAACCGTTCTTCACGACGAAAGGCGAGCGCGGCACCGGCTTGGGACTCGCGATGGTTTACGGAATGGTTCGACGTCACAGTGCGGACCTGAAAGTCGACAGCGAGCTTGGCAAAGGCACGACGATGCGCATCATCTTCCCGGCTGCTGCGCGGCTGACGATGTCCGAGATCCGCCTCCCGGAATTACCGGCGCCGGTGCGGTCGCTGCGCATTCTCATCGTGGATGATGACCCCATGGTGATCCATTCGCTTAAAGACGCGCTGGAAGGCGACGGCCACCTCGTCACCACCGCCGATGGCGGCCAGGCCGGTATTGATACCTTTGTGGCAGCAGAGAAGCGCGGCGAGTCATTCGCGGTGGTCATCACGGACTTGGGCATGCCCTACGTGGACGGCTGCAGAGTGGCCACCGCGGTGCGCGCGACCTCGCCTGCCACACCCATCATCATGCTCACCGGTTGGGGTCAGCGCCTAGTCACGGACAACGCCGTGCCGCCCCAAGTTGACCGCGTGCTCGGCAAACCGCCCAAACTGCGCGAACTGCGCACCGCTCTTGCCGAGCTGGCGAATTGAACGATCATCGAGATCTGCCGATTCAGCCTACCTAAGGCGAAGACCGCTGTGCAGCCTCTTAGACCCATGGAACTATCGTCACCTCGGGCCACACCGACTTAGCTCGTGCAGCCTTACTCTCATGCGTCTCCCTATTTGGGAGAGCGTAGTTCGGACGAATCACCATGGCGAAAATATCTTCTAAACCGAATGGAGCGAAAACGTCGAATTGATCGTCTTGCAGTAGGCGTATGCCGACGGCATGAGTCGCCGACGCGTACCGAGTAATCGCCTCGTCTGCAGATCCAAGCGGGGGATATGAGATCCCGAAGTATCCTTCGAACCAAAGGTGCACACGAGCCTGATTCCGCACCTCAATCGGTGCCGGAAAGGCCGGAAATCGGCTTTGAACCGACGTTTCGATTGCCTTCTCAGCTCCCTCTGAAATATCGCTAGCGTCAAAATAGATTAGATCGTAGTCGTTTATTCCCGTCCCTCGTGGCCTGCCGGTCAGCACATTCCAAACCGACTGATATATACAGCCCGCGACCACGCGGCACTGCGGGAGATTTATCTCACGAGCCGTACACAAGAGATCCATGAGATGTAAATCGGCTCGCACGATGCGCTCAAGCTCGACATAGCCAGGCACTGTGGTTAGCGAGGCCTGCACGCGATTTGCTCAGTCGTCCCTATCGCCTGCGACATGCCAGCCTCTACCTCCGCAGTGAGTGAGCGCCAATATCTTACCGAGTCATCCGAGTCTTCGCACTCGCCACGAACGGCGATTTTTCTCGGCGGATCACTCCTGCGCAATACCTTTGAATGGCCGTCGCTCGTCTCTAAGACTATTGGAATCATCCGGCAATTAACTGCAGCCATAGATTAAGAGTCTCGTCATGCCACTCGTGTTTACTGAGCAGATACGGGCGCACTTCTTCATAGTAGCGGGCCCTAAGCGTCTCCGGATTCACGAATCCCGCCCTGGCAAGACGCAATACATCGTCGCGATCACGGTCGAAATTACGCTCCAATTTCGAGAGGGCGACATCAGTCGGATCCAGGGCAAATAGACGAAGTCGTTGCCAGGTCTCGTCCGGAAACATCGGCTGCAGCCGTGTTGCGTAATCGCAAGGTGGTGTGACGATCCCAACATGCTGTAGGTATACGCGATATTTTTGGTAAAGCGGGGAGCCTAAGCTCGCCAGAGCCTCAACATCGTCCTCGCGCGAACGGGCGACGATTGACAGGAAATCGATATCGGAGGTCTCGCGGCCGATTCCATATTGCTGGGTCACGACGAAACCGCCGAGACAGCGAAGCTCCACCGTCGCTTTTAATTGCTCATCGAGGTCCTGCAGGAACGATCGCCACGGCTGAGCCGGTATTGCGCGAGGCACTCCGCCGGCACTAGGCGGCATATGAGAGTTGGTCCGCGGTCAATCCTGTTAGCAAATTCCAGTGTCGCGCGAGAGCCGAACGATTCAAGGCAAGCCAGCGCCGTTCGGCAACCAGCATCGATTCGCGGCACAGAGTGTCTTCCCGAGCGAGACGCGATTTTTCCAACTTCACCTCGGCGGCCGACAATGGTTCGAGTGCTGCGCGAAATTTCCTCTTTGACTGGCCGAGTTCCTGCGTCATCCCAACGAGAAAACCCAATCGGTTCTGCACGTCATTGAGTTTCACTTGGTCCATAAGCCGGGGCCAATTCAAATCCGGAAATGTGCCCAGCACCCAGGGCAGCGCCTCAATCACGCGGACTTCGAGATCGCGTTGCACCAGGGATTGCAGCATAAGCGCCCCCGGATTTGTGCGCTCCCCCCGCAGGTGTGCAAAGCCCGGGTACCCCAGTCCGGCGAGTTGTCGAGTCAATTTCGAGGCGCTTGAGACCCCCGCAGACGTAGCGGTCTCCGGTACAGGCAGGGCTGTCGGGGACAGTCTGAAGACGCTCGTAACCAATCGCGCAAGTTCTGGCGTTATCGGGCGCTGACCTCTCTCGAGCTGAGATAGATACGGCTGCGATAATTTCAAGCGCTGGGAAGCTTGCATCTGAGTAAGCCCCGCTTGCAAACGACCCGCTTTGAATTGCTCATTAGTCATAGTTGCATGATATTGCAATCTTTGCAATATTCAAGCGGTATGATAATAAGCCACTGAATTAGCTGGTTCTTATTCGGAAATTTCTAGGAATTCTGCGTACGCCGTGGACGTTCTCGAACGTCCTTGAACGCTATTGGATGGTGGGCCGTGGGCGATTTGGGCTGTTCCTCCGATCTTGATGCGTATAAAACTTAAGTAATTTCAATCGCTTGCGCAGGCTGGTCATGGCCGGCATCCTGACTCGCGACAACGGGCTCCTGATCCAGACGTAGCTTGGCCCCTTTCCACGCTCTTGTTTTGAAGAATAGTTGCCCTCCATGTTAATCGATATTATTATGGTTTTAGGATAATTATGTCGATTAATAAAACCTCATCTCCGCTTGCCCTGCGCGAGGCCTTTCATGTCGTGCTGCTCAGAGCTCTGGCAGAGCGACTGCAAGGACGCGATTGGGTCCTGAAAGGTGGAACCAATCTACGCCTTTACTTCGGCAGTATCCGATTCAGCGAAGATATCGATCTGGATGTGGGCAGGACGTCGCGGGCGCCATGCAACGCGCCATTCCGGCGACGCTGGCTGACGGAGATGTGCAACGGCGTCTGCAAGCCCTCGGCATACTCCAGGCCTCGCTGATCGGCGGGCGATCAAGTAAGTCGACCGATACGACACTGCGCTACAAAATTGAGCTGGTCGGACGCGGCGGCATCCGACCGCCGACCAAAATCGACGTGTCTTACCGGGATAGGTGCGAGGGAGACGAGCACGCGGTCAGCCCGGCGAATGATTCCGCCGTCCGCGAGTATCTTCGCCCAGATGACCCGCCGCTTCTATTGCCGAGCTACACACGGCCTGCAGCCATCCGTCAGAAGATCAATGCCCTTGCCTCGCGCACGCACGTGCAGGCCCGTGATGTATTCGATCTGTTTGTTCTTGGAGATGGAACGCTCAGAGGTATCGACACTGGTTTCCTAAGACGCTGGCTAGACGATGCCACGCTACGCAACGCGCGCGGCCGAGCGCTCGAAATATCCCACGCCGAGTATTCAGACACGGTTCTGGCCTACCTGGATCCAGCGCAACGCGAGCAGTTGCAGGACGAGGACACCTGGATCGCGCGTCAATTGTTTGTCGGCGATCTCATCGACCAGATCCTCGCCGTACCACCGGAAACAACCACATGAACGCCGTAGATGCCGCTGTCTTCGGCGAACTGACGCATCATCAACCCGTATTCACTACGGCCGACGTCATCAAAACCACTGGAGGTTCGCCCGTCTGGGCGACCCAATCACTGTCGGCTTTGGCAAAGGAAGGGCTGATTGCCAAAGTTCGACGTGGACTTTGGGCATTGCCCGGCCATGCTGACTTCTCACCCTACGCCATCATTCCACAATTGCTGCGCGCCACAAAAGGAGAAAAGACCGACGTTCGCGGTTATGTATCGCTACTCTCCGCCCTTAATCTTCACGGCATGATCGACCAAACGCCGCACGTGATTCAGATCGTGGCGGAACGTATACGCCCCACCGTACGAACCCCTTTTGGGACATATCAGTTCCACCGACTCGATCCCGCACTCATCGGCGGCTACGGTCCGTATCGAAACACCGGCAACTTCGACATCGCGACCCCTGCTAAAGCTCTATTCGACGCGCTGTATTTATCGACCCGGCGCGGCCGGCGGCTGCGACATTTCCCCGAGCTGAGTTGGCCAGCGAACTTCTCTCGTCGCGAATTACGCGAGTGGATCACAAAGATCGACGATCCCAAGCTACGGGTGGCAGTCACCGAACGGTGGAATGTCTTGCGGCACAAGTCGCAGCCATGAGCAGCAAAGAAATCTATGTGAGCACCGACGTTGAGGCCGATGGGCCGATCCCCGGCCCGAACTCGATGTTGAGTTTTGGCTCGGCGGCGTATACAGGCGGAAAGGAATTGATAGGCACATTCAGCGCCAACCTTGAAACGCTGCCGGGCGCAACGGCCGATCCCAAGACGGCAGAATGGTGGGCCCGACAACCCAAGGCCTGGGCCGCGTGCCGGCAAACACTGGAAATGCCTGAAACGGCCATGCGCCGGTACGTCGTCTGGCTCAAAGCCCTTCCCGGAAAGCCAGTATTCGTCGGCTACCCCGCCGGATTCGATTTCCTATTCGTTTACTGGTACCTGATTCGCTTTGCCGGCGAAAGCCCCTTCAGCTTCTCCGCGCTCGATATCAAAACCTACGCAATGGCCTTGCTGAAAAAGGACTATCGCAAAAGCACTAAAGGCGGCATGCCCAAACATTGGTTCGACTCGCATCCCCATACCCATATCGCCCTCGACGACGCCATCGAACAGGGTGCGCTGTTCTGCAATATGCTTGCAAAGAATCTCGGCAAGTCCTAGTGCGAACCGGCGTTGAACATTGATCAGGGATTTTGCATGCCGCGCGCATCGAAACCAAAAGAGTTGCGGCGTCAATCGGTATCAAATCGGCTTGCCGATTCACAGAGAGAAGAGCCCGTCGCCCCGCACTACTCCCTTTAAGTACAGCGGGTTATGCTCAACGACGCTCATAACGTTGCATCAATGACGCATGCGCCCAATCCACTCAGCGATGCAGTGACAAAACCACTTTCTGTACCAGCTGATACTTCACCCTCTCCTGCTCCAGGCGCACGCGGTCGCCGAGGCGGTCGTTGCGAAGGTCGTCGTAGAGTGCTTGTTCGTGTGGGTCGAGGGATGGCAGGTCGCGTAGCACCCGGGTACCACTGAGTTCTTCGGTCCTCCTGGGCGCCCGCCGCCAGGTCGCGCAGCAGTTGAAAGAGCGTCAGGAGACGTGACTCGGTTCCGATGAATTGTTGTGGCGCCAGCGTCTGTAGCCACTCGATGGCTTTCTCGGTGGCGGGGGTGAGGTCGAACTCGGCGTCTGGCCCGGACTTCGGATAGTACTTGCGCAGATACGCGCGATTCGGTGCAGCCAGTCTTCGAGATAGTCGCGTGCGGAACGCGGGTAGCGTTCAGGGTACGTTTCACGCAGATGATCGAGATAGGCGTCGAGGTGTGCCGCGATTTCCGGGGCCGGGATCGCGCGACGATTGGGCTGTATGAAAGCGAGGGTAAGGAAACTTAGGACCAGGGGTGCGTGGTCCGCAACGAGGATCCGCCATGCCGGGTGGGCTTGGCGGAGGCGGTCCAGAGTATCGTGGTCCATCGATTATTATATAGCGCAGGGCGGCGGCCGACTTGAAACGGACGCGCCGTAGGTTCGATTCGTGCCCTCGCCACGCTCTGTCCCTACTGCCATTGATTTATAAGGAACTTTTGTGCGGTTCTCGGTAAATGGTGGCCGTGTAGGGATCGAACCTACGACCAATTGATTAAGAGACGCAGATGCTAACGAATCTTTTTAGTAATACAAACAATAAGTTATGACTAGATAACTGTGCCATGATTTCCTGAGTTACCCGCTGATAAGGCTCTGAATCCATTACTTCCGGGCACATTCAATGGCACAGGGAAATAATTGAATAACCTAAGCCGATAGGTTATTCTATCCCATGAGTCGTGTGTTCATATCTGAGGGCACAGGAGATTTACGTCTTCTCGGACGATCATTGCCCTGCACATGTCCACGCACGCCATCGCGGCGAAGGTTGGATTGCGCGAGTGAGCTTTTCTTACCTCGACAGTACGGTGGAACTGATCAGCATCGCCCCGGCCAAGAACATTCCTCTGCAACGTGTAGTGAACCGCCTCTTGAGCGATGTACAAGCGCGACTGCCGGATTGCCGACGTGGCTGGTGGTTGACACGAGGAACGACTTGTTTGGCGAACCAGTGGGCCATGGTGAGCAAGCGGGAAAGATCGAGCTTCTCTCGAAACCCATTCCGAGTGCGAAACAGATCGCCGAGGCCGAATACGATCCCACCAAGGAACAGGTTCATGTGATCTTTCGAGATGGCACAAAAGTGCAGGTGAAATTATGACCACGCATGTACAAGGGATCAGTGACGCCGAGTACGCTGCGGCGCTTGCCGCCGGCCGGATTGAGGCCGAGACCGAGATTCGGGCGCAAGCTGTCCGCTACGTCCCCGAGCGGGATGCCATTGAGATCGTCACGAGCCGCAATGCTGGCTTCTTGATTCCACGACAGTGGATCGGGGCACTGCAGGACGTTCCTACAGACGAGTTGAGCAAACTCGAAGTGTGGCCGGACGGATCGGCGATTGAACTCGAGGACCGAGATATTCAGATTAGTGTGCATGGGCTCCTGACAGCGATCCTGCCGGCGATGCTGCCCTCGCAGTCCGTTGCCGCCGTCTTTGCCAGTCGCGGCGGTCAGGCGACCTCACGCGCGAAGCGCAAGAGCTCGCGAGCCAACGGTCGCAAAGGTGGTCGGCCTCGAAAAAAGACATCGACTGAGGTTGTCTGATTCGCGGGCTTCAAGATTGGTGGCCGTGTAGGGATCGAACCTACGACCAATTGATTAAGAGACATGTACCCTACTCTTGCTTACTCATCACCCCATCCTCAGTCACGGCGTAACCTATTGAATGTTAGCGGGAATTTGGACTGACTGGTCGCGGCTCAATGTGTGATTAAGTGCCGTTCGGAGTAAATCACTGCACTGAATTTGCACTGAGCTATGCCGCAAGTTTCCAAACGCCGTCGGTATCTTCAAATACTTGACGATTGGCCGCGTCAGCTGCCATAGCCCTCACAGTCTTAGCGAGTTCGACAAGATCAATCTTTCCGCCGTCGTGCGAAATATAAAACGCTCGCATGCTCAGTTCGGCTGGACCGGGAATATCCACCTCACCTTTCTCCCACCTCGCAACCGATTGGCTCGACACTCCCATTAGGTCGCCCAATTCCTCTTGGCTGAGTTTCATCTGCTTCCGCAGGAACCTAATTTCCTTACCGTTGATAGCCTTCTTGTGCAGGACAATGTTCCGCGCAATCGCCACGTGAAGACCATCCACATCGGAAATGGCAATGCCGCCACCGTACTCTGTTTCATAGCGCTCATAACCGGACAGTAAATACACGTCGTCCAGCCCACTCGCCGTGTAGTGGAATGGCTTGCGTTCGGCATGATTGCCGTACTTCCAACCTGTTGCTGCGCTCATGCTCCGTCCCTCCAAAATGCTGTGACAAGTATCAAACGCTTATCGTCCTCGATAACAGTCACGACCACCGCCACTCGTCTATCCTTCAACTTCAAACTAATCTCAGCCTTCCAGTCATTTGGTTTCTTGCCTTGCGTCGGATCGTCATCGACGTATCCGCCTCGAAGCACCGACAGCACATCGTCGGCATCAATTCCACGCTCGGCCATTTGTTCGTAAATATGATCCGTCCACACAAGGTTCGATGACGTTGCAGCAAGTCTTCGTACCTCTCTCTGAGCCGCCTCCGCGCTCAACTGCATACACCAACCCTCCTTGGTGACTTTGAATGGTCCCTATCATATTGATATATGGCCCAGTAAGCCATGGTCTAGCCCTCCTGTTTAAGTTTATTTCTACAGCAATTTCATATAATTACATAAAGATGTCCGAGTCAATTGTAACTGCAATTTGCGTCTTGTACTGGAAAAATTGGCCAGTTGCAGTAATTATGCTACTATTTCAGTAAGCGAATTCCTGGAGCGAACTTTATGTCTGACAGTACCCCCAAAACCGAAGGCCTTCACGGCGGCTCCAAATCCGCGGTGCTGCACCCCTATTTCGATTTAAATGACTCCATCGAGGTGGCGAAGGCCGTACACGACAAAGGGGGCGGTCAGTGTGCCCGCGATTTAGTTGCAGCCGCGCTTGGATACAGCACCACGAAAAGCGGTGCATTTCTAAGCCGCCTTTCCGCAGCGAAGCAGTTCGGACTTATCCGCATTAATGGGGACATTGTTTCCACGACCGGCGAAGCGATAACAATTTTGCATCCCTTAATGGATTCGGACGCCACGATTGCGCGCCGGGACGCATTTCTAAATGTTCCCTTATTCCAAAAGGTGTACGACAAATTCAAGGGCAGTTCGTTGCCGCAGGAAGTTGGACTTCAAAACTTTTTCAAGAGCGAGTTCAAAATTCCCGACGATCGCTTGAAACCGGCAGTCCGCGTAATGCAGGCGTCCGCAGGACAGGCGGGTTTTTTTGTGGCCGGTGGCAATACCCGCTTAATTGCTCCCGGTGGTGGGCAAGCTGCCGCGCCAAAATCGGAGCCCTCGAAAGCTGATCCAGAAGCCCACGTGGACCGCTCAAGGGTATCACCCCCCGCAACATCGTCCGAGGGCTCATCAAATGTGCATCCGGCGTTAATAGCGATGCTGCGTGAGTTGCCTCGCTCGGGGACCGAATGGCCGCCAGCAAAAAAGGATCGTTTCATGGCTGCCTTTCGGTCAATCGTGGACGTGGTCTATCCGGACCCGGAGGTGACGTCATGAGGAGGGTTGAAGCCTCTAGCATCCACGCACACCGGACCTAGAGGCGATAAATGGAAGGCCCCTCATTCGGAGGTATCTCGTGGTGGAGAACCGAATGAAGGGCCGTGGTGCGCCAATAGCAGCGGGCCGAAAGTGGTCCGCTCCTTTTGCTCGATCGCATTTTACCTCGTCTCGGATCCGCGCACCACACCATACAGTGATTAAGGCGTCCCGCTAGCCGGTCTTTCGCCACTGGCGCCGCCCTTCGCTGATTTTACCGAGCCTGGCCGGCGCAAGGATTTGATTCAACAGGGGTGATGGTCCCGGTGGTCTGTGTGGGACAGACCTTGACCCTGGCGATAGATTGGACGGGAGGCTAGGCTTCGATTCCATGTACTTGAAGTGCCACCGGCGTTTCAAAGATGGGAAGGTGGTATGAGCGCAGCGCGATGGCGGATTTGCTCGGCGAGGGCCCGGAGTTGGCCGCGAAGGACACGCTGTATCGATGCCTGGACCGATTGTTACCGCACAAAGATGCCTTGCAGCTGTATTTGAAGGATCGCTGGCAGGACCTCTTCGGTGCGAGCTTCGATGTGCTGCTGTATGACCTGACGAGCACGTACTTTGAGTCCGATCCGCCGTTCGAGGAAGAGGACAAGCGTCGCTTCGGTTACTCCCGCGATCACCGCTTCGACTGCGTCCAGGTCGTGATCGCGTTGATCGTGACACCAGAAGGCCTGCCGCTGACGTACGAAGTCTTATCGGGCAACACGGCGGACGCGACCACGCTACCGCAGTTCCTCGCCCGCATCGAGAAGCTCTACGGCAGTGCGCGGCGCATCTGGGTGATGGATCGCGGCATTCCCACCGAAGCGCACCTGGAGCTGATGCGGGCGCGCGGCGCGCAGTATCTGGTCGGCACCCCGAAGGGGCGCCTGAACAAGCTCGAGGCCGCTCTGGCGGCCCGCGCCTGGCACGCCGCGCGCCCGGAAGTGCGGGTGAAGCTCCTCCCTGAGGACGGGGATCTGTACGTCTACGTCGAGAGCCAGGCGCGCATCGGCAAGGAGCGCTCGATGCGGCGCAAGCGTTTCAAACGCTATTGGGCACGGCTCAAAGAGCTGCAGCGCCAGCAACCGAGTTACTCCACGCTGCTCATGAAGCTCGGCGCTGCCGCGCACGATGCCGGGCGTACCAGCAAGCTCGCCAAAATCACTTTGCCAGAAGCACCGCCGAAGGGCCAGCGCGAGAAACGCGTGGATTTTACCTTCAGCCTCGACCGCGCGGCGCTCAAAAAAGTCCGTCGCCGCGAGGGCCGCTACCTTTTACGCTCGAACCTGACCGACACGGATCCTGCAAAGCTGTGGGAGTTCTACCTGCAGCTCTCCGAGGTCGAGAACGCGTTCAAGGAACTCAAAGGCGATCTGGCGATCCGCCCGATCCACCACCAAAACGAAGAGCGTATCGAGGCGCATATCTTCGTCGCCTTCATCGCTTACTGTCTGCAGGTCACGCTCAAACAATTACTCAAGCAACGCGCCCCCGGGCTCACACCGCGCGTGGTGCTCCAGAAGCTCGCCGCCATGCAGCTCCTCGATGTGCATTTCCCGACCACCGACGGGCGCGAACTCCTCTTCACGCGCTACACCCAGCCGGAGCCGGATCAACAGTTGCTACTCGCGCAGCTATTGCATCGACGCTCAGGGACATCGACGACAAAGGCGGCATCCGCGAATTGAAAGACCATTGATCGCAGTTCGATCGAAATAGGCGCGAATTCCGTACCGGCGAGGTAAACGCCATCGATGAGGGGATCGAGCGTCTTCTCGTTCCCTTGAAGGGCTCGCGCGAGAATTTTTAGGTCATATCTGCGAGGTAAAGCCGGCCGCGAGAGCTGAGAAAAGTACCATGGGACCGATTGCCACTCCGTCGCTGTCCCCCGAACCTGGTCAGAATTGCACGCCGGTTCACACGTAAGGGGCGTGGTCGTACGTAAACTCGGCAATCTGCTGAAGATACTTGGGCAAGAACGCTTCGAGCCCGCCAGCGACCTCAACCTGGTACACGTGATGACACTCATGGGACAAGAGGCGCACGTCCAACTGCCCCTGGACGATGAAAATCCCATAACCCAGGGTCAGTCCCGCGGTATTGGGGCCGATGAGGTTCTGTTCCCCGGCTACCTGCTTAAGTTCCGGGTCCTCGGGCGCAGGAATCGCAGGCACCTCGAGAATGCGAATGCGCTCGGGGGTCGCTACACCGACGGCACGCGCCACGGCGATGCCCTGCGCGCTTAGTGGCTGGCCGCTCTCCAGAATACGCTCCGACTCTCGCGTCGCCCACCCGATCACCTGCGGCAGGAGCACCGGCAGCCGCGCGGCGAGGGTCTCATCGCTCACGACCATTCCCGGCCGCGCGGCTGCTGTTTACCCCATGCGCTCAACAAGAGGTCCGCCAATTGTCGCGATCGCAAGTCAGTGCCGACGGAACGCTGCAATAGCGCGTGCCGCATCGGCTCTCCAAACCGCTTGAGGTTCAACACGGCGTCGGAGACGTCTTCGATACGGCCATTATACGATTTGGACCAAGTGTCGAAGACTAGCAGACACGCATCGACTCGGTTGCAAGCGCTGGTCTGTTCCGTCAAGAGTTGATCGCTGCCGGCTCTATTTGTGAAAAATAAAAGAGACGCGACAACCAATCCAAAGGTGAAGCAAATGGGTGTTCTCAATTCCACCTTCCTTGAATCGGATCCCAGTTGCTGTGATCGACTCCCCCCGCGATCAATCCATCGGCAAATGAAACCACGTGCTCAAGAACAACCGAGAAGTCCTGCGGAATCGTACTATCGAGGCGCTGCTTTCGTAACCAGGCGCGCCAACGCGACTGAGCAATTGCGGCGTAACCGTTGAGCGCGGTCCGCAGTGGAGCGAGCTCGGCATTGCGGAATTCAGCCACACGCTGCATTGACGATTTCAACGTTTGAGCGTTGACAGCGTAACGTCCAGTCAGGACATAGATATCAACGAAGTCTCGCCAACGTGTACTTACCGTACCGCGCTCGAGCGCCGTGACAATCTTCTCGGCGAGCACCATCTCAAGCGGGTAGCCGCGGACAACGATCATGCCTTCGATCAGACGAGGGACGCTAATCTGCTGCGGCCCTGGCCAAATGGGATCGCCGACGTTGACGTCCACGTGGAATCGAATTACGGCCCGCGAGAGTGTTCCTCCAAGCGTGACACGAATTCCGCTGTAGCTATCTTCCTCGCGAATGGTCTCGGCGGTGGCGCCATTGGAATCGAACTCCATGCCATCCTCAAGTGATATTGCGGCGATTGTTTGCACCGCCGACAAAACCTTTTCGGTGGTGTTCTCGATCGCACGCGCCGCAAAGTCGATATCACGGGTCGGTCGCCGTGCATTGAGCGCTGCGAGCAAGATACCGCCCTTCAGGATGAAGGTGTCGGCGAACTTTGAATGGACCAGGCGATCGAGAAAGCACTCCAAGGCGTAGAGTTGGATGAGTTCATCGGTGGGCTGTCCGGCGCGCTTCGCCTCTCTTTGGAGATCGAGATAGCGGCGGCCGGCCAGAGTATCGTTGCTCGCGCGCTTCACAGAACAATTTCTAGTGCATTACGAACGGCACGCTCGGCGCCATGTAGGGACTTTGCCATCTCGATCAAGGCAGCCGGTTTTGAGCCTTTGCGGCCTAGCCATCGACGCAGCGCCTCCCAGGCGATATCGGATCCTTCACGATGCCGCAACCGAATCATGTCGACCAGCGAACGCTCGGGCGAGTACACACCGACAGCAAAGCCCTCCCCGACCTTGAACTCGCCCCGCCCCAATTCGAATGTGTCTTTTGCAAAAACGCGAATATCAACGGGTGACTGAAGCACCGGAATTCGGTTGCCCCGCGGAACTGCAACATCGATACGCGTCGGAATGCTGTCCGTCAGACCGTGACGCGCGAGCGCAGTCGTCAAGCAGAGAGTTCCCTTGGGAATGCGGTAGGCAATTTCCAGAAGATTCTGGTCGATTTCCGGTGCATCCGCCCACCGGTAAAGACCCCGGCTGATTTGCTCGACGATTCCTTGGTCGCGAAAGGCATAGAGGCGCTCCGCGGACAAACCGCGAGCTATCGCCTCGGTGTAGGTAAAGACGGAGGGGAGTTTCTGGTGGAACGGAATTGCGGCTCTGGTACGCACCGATGAAATCGTATACAGATATAGGCCTTATGTCTACACTTTCATCGGATCGCCTGAGCGCGAAGCCAAAGAGCGACCGGGCCAGTTTCGCCGAAAAAGCGGCGAAACTGACCGCCAATTCCCGCCGCGCGTGCCGCATGATGACGACATGAAATACGTCGCCCGACATGCGATTAAGGAGCCAGCCATGGACAGCTAGCTCTGGTCCTTCGACGCGCCTAAGCGATGAGCGAGTTGAACCGCCATATGGATTTCAATTCGCCAATGGCACAAACGGCGTTCAATGGCACAACATCGATTTTGACCGATGCAAGGGTGCCGCGTAAGTTCTTGACCATACTGGCTGAATTGGTGGGCCGTGTAGGGATCGAACCTACGACCAATTGATTAAGAGTCAACTGCTCTACCAGCTGAGCTAACGGCCCAAATTTACCTTTATAATCAATATGTTAGCAGAAATCGGTAGACGAATTTAGCTGCCAAAACATTCTATAACCGTCACGAATTGTAACATTAGCGACGCAATTTCTGCCCCTGAGGCACAACCGGCGCCCATCGAATAACGCGCGGTGCGTAGTGTACTCATTTTTCCTGTAAATGGCTTTGTGATTGTGGCCACCAAGGGCCTTAGCTTCCCAGACTGTAAGGGAGTCATGCGAGTCAAACCTATTGCAAAATGGCGGTGAAGTCGCCATTCTGAGTCCCAGAACGGCGACAGAGTCGCCATATTCCGGATCACCAAATGGCATTCATCCCACGCTTGCTGGCCACCGGCAGGGATCATTTCTTCCTCCTCGGACCGCGCGGCACCGGCAAAACCTCGTGGTGTGCTCAACAGTATCCCGATGCTTTGCGTATCGATCTCCTCAACCCTGCGGTTCTGCGACGATATTCCGTCGAGCCCGAATACCTCATAAACATCATCGAGGCAAATACAAAAGCCCGACACATCGTGATCGATGAGGTCCAGAAGCTCCCTACCCTACTCGAGGTCGTTCATCTACTGATCGAACGCAAGGCGGGCCAGCAGTTCATTCTCACCGGCTCAAGCGCACGAAAGCTACGCCGTCAGGGAGTCAATTTGCTCGGCGGTCGCGCCAGCCAGAAGCTCATGTATCCCTATATGGCTGCGGAGCTCGGCAAGCGCTTCAAACTCGACACCGCACTTCGGCAGGGAATGCTGCCGGTTGTATGGGGGGCGGACGATCCAACTGCTGTTCTCGATGCCTACAATGCGCTCTATCTGCATGAAGAAGTGCAGGCGGAAGGACTGGTGCGCAACATCGGTGCCTTTGCCCGTTTCCTACAATCCATGAGCTTCAGTCATGCGGCCGTGCTGAATCTGGCCAACGTGTCGCGCGAAGCCCAAGTGAGCCGCAAAACGGCGGAAGGTTATCTGGAAATTCTCGAGGACCTACTGTTGGGATTTCGGATCGACGTCTTCACTAGACGTGCCAAACGCGACCTTGCGGCTCACCCCAAATTCTATTTCTTCGATACCGGCGTATTTCGCGCCAACCGGCCTGCCGGACCGCTCGATACAACCACTGAACTCGATGGCGCTGCGATAGAAGGACTAATCGCTCAGCATCTGCGTGTCTGGTGCAGCTACTCGAAGGGCAAGCACAGCTTGTACTACTGGCAGACTCGATCACGAACCGAAGTAGATTTCGTGATCTACGGAGAGTCCGGAATCTATGCGATCGAGGTGAAGAACTCGAGACGCGTCGACTCCAGCGATTTGACTGCATTAAGGCATTTCGCCGAGGATTATCCGCAGAGTCAGCGGTACCTGCTCTACCGCGGCGAAGATAGGATAAAGCGTGACGGGGTGTTGTGCATGCCGTGCGAGGAATTTCTCTTGGCGCTGCGACCCGATAGCTTTCCGGATTGATCAGCGTGAGCTCACGTATCACTGGGATTGGTTTGAGTCTCGATTACGCAACTCTCGAGATCCTGCGTCGCCAGCACCCTGCCTGGCGTCTATTGCTCTCGGAGCACGCCGCCCTCATCGCCAGTTTTCTGCATAAGGCGTTTGTATCTCCCAATGTAAGGATGAAGAGCGCCGCCGACCTGGCAGAAGCACTGGAAGATGAATTATTCGGGCTGCGCGAGCAATTGGGGACCGAGACATTTCCAAGGTCCGCGATGGAATACCTCAACGAATGGCCCAAAAACCTTGTCAACCACGTACCCGCCGAGTCTCACCCGACTTCGCAGGGTGGGGTGGACGACGGGACTCGAACCCGCGACGGCCGGAATCACAATCCGGGGCTCTACCAACTGAGCTACGTCCACCATCATCGAACGTCCGACTTTTCAGATGGCGCGCCCGGCAGGAATCGAACCTGCAACCGCCGGCTTAGAAGGCCGGTGCTCTATCCGGTTGAGCTACGGGCGCTTTATAAATCAACATGTTACAGCGCCAAACGTAATCTTTCAGGCCGATGCCGGGTACTTAAGCAAACCGAATCGGAAGTGCGCGCGGATTATATAGGAGTTTGCCGGGTTTTGAAGCGCCCAATGGCCTTTATGAAGGATTGCTTTCGACAGCGAATTTCAGTTTCGCCAGAGCGTGATCCCATTGCTGACCGATGAGTTCCAACATCCGCCGTGCCTCATCGAGTTGCGCGGGGTCGAACTCCCACAAGCGCTCCCGTCCAATCTTGACGTCATGCACCAAGCCTGCGGCTGCCAGCACTCCCAAATGCTTGGTAATGGCCTGCCGCGATATATCGGTGCCGGAAGTAAGCTGGGTGATGGACATGGCGCCGCCCACACACAGGGCGGCAACCAGCCTCAAGCGCACTTCATCGCCCAAGGCCGCAAACAAGGGTGCGTAGTTATACAGCGGCTTGGTTCTGGCGCCTGCTTTACGCCTTGGCGACATGCTTTGTGATGTTCTCCATTTGTTGATCCCAGCCCGAGCTGTTCAGGCGCAAAACCTCGGCGCGGCGAGCCAGCGGAATTTTATCCAATCCCGATTCGATCACCGTAAGCATTGTGCCGCCGTCGACCTCTTGCAGCTCGAAAACGACCAGCGTGGTCGGTTCTTGCGAATAGTCAACCTTGGGGTCAATCGCCGCCGGATGCCAGCGCCAGGTCAGCAATTGTTCGGGTACGATGCGTTCGACCAGAATGTCCATGTCCAAATGCTCGTAGCCGGGATAAGTGACCTTCCCCCGCACGTGTTTCCCCGCGACGAAACACTTGCCTTGGAAGTTGACGCCAAACCAGGCGCCGAACTCCGCGGCGTCCGACAACGCACGCCACACGCGCGAGCGCGGCGCCTTGATCAGTACTTTCCTTTCGATGCGATCTGTCGAAGTGTTCATATGCAACCTCTTGGATGCATATTACGCCGGCCGCGCCTGTTATGCAACTATTTAGTTGCACTTGCAGCGCCGTGCCGTGCCAAATTGCCGGTAGGCTTGACGGCTGCGCGTGTAGCCGGGTAGGTTGGCATGGAATGAACCAGCAACCGCCGCAGAATGACACCGTCACCCTGACGCATCTGCAACGGCTCGAATCCGAAAGCATTCACATCATGCGTGAAGTCATTTCGGAGAGTAACAAACCGGTGATGTTGTATTCGGCAGGCAAGGATAGCGCCGTCATGCTGCATCTGGCCCGCAAGACGTTCTTCCCGGGCGCCCCGCCCTTCCCGCTGCTGCACGTCGATACCGGCTGGAAGTTTCGTGCGATGTACGAAATGCGCGACCAGGTGGCCAAGCGCAGCGGCATGCAGCTCATCGTGCACCGGAATCCCGAGGCCGCCGAGCGTGGCATCAACCCCTTCGATCACGGTTCGCTGCATACCGATCTTTGGAAGACCGAAGGGCTGAAGCAGGCTCTGACGCAAAACGGCTTCGATGTCGCCTTCGGCGGCGCTCGGCGCGATGAAGAGAAGTCCCGCGCCAAGGAGCGCATCTTTTCGTTCCGTTCCGCCAACCATCGCTGGGACCCGAAGAATCAGCGTCCCGAGCTGTGGAATATCTACAATTCCCGCAAGAACCGCGGCGAAAGCCTGCGGGTTTTTCCGCTCTCCAATTGGACCGAGCTCGACGTCTGGCAGTACATCTATCTTGAAAGCATTCCAATCGTGCCCTTGTATTTTTCGGCGCCGCGGCCGACGGTGGAGCGCGATGGTCTTTTGCTCATGGTCGATGACGAGCGTTTCCGGTTGCATCCCGGCGAGATTCCGGTGCTGCGGTCGATCCGGTTTCGCACGCTCGGTTGCTACCCGCTCACCGGCGCGGTCGAAAGCAATGCGACGACGGTGCCGCAAATTATTCAGGAAATGCTCCTGACCACCACCTCGGAACGGCAAGGCCGGGCGATCGATCATGATCAAAGCGCTTCGATGGAATCGAAGAAATTGGCGGGGTATTTTTGATGAGCGGCACACCCGCGCCGTCCGCGTACCTGGCCCAGGAACTCATTGCGCAGGACATCGAAGCCTATTTGCGCAAGCATCAGCACCAATCGTTGCTGCGATTCATCACGTGCGGCTCGGTGGATGATGGCAAATCAACCCTGATCGGCCGCCTGCTCTATGACAGCAAGATGATCTTTGAGGATCAACTTGCCGTCTTGACGGCCGACAGCAAGCGCATCGGCACGCAGGGGCAAAATATCGATTTTGCGCTCCTGGTCGATGGACTCGCCGCCGAGCGGGAACAAGGCATCACCATCGACGTCGCCTATCGCTACTTTTCGACCGAAAAACGTAAATTCATCGTTGCCGACACGCCCGGCCACGAGCAGTACACCCGCAACATGGTCACGGGGGCATCGACCGCGGATTTGGCGGTCATCCTGGTCGACGCACGCAAGGGCGTGTTGACGCAAACGCGGCGTCACAGCTATCTGACGCAATTGCTCGGGATCAAGCACATGGTGCTGGCCGTCAATAAAATGGACCTGGTGGACTTCGGCCAGACCGCGTTCGAGGCCATCGTGGCGGACTACCGCGCGTTTGCCGACCGCATCGGCATCCGGAACTTCATCGCGATACCCATCTCAAGTCTTGCCGGCGACAACATTGCATCGCTATCGAAGCGCACCTCCTGGTATTCGGGCCCTGCGCTGATCACACACTTGGAAACCGTTGAGTTCGAGAGCACCGGTGCACAGCAGCGGCCGTTCCGCATGCCGGTACAATGGGTCAACCGCCCCAACCTGGATTTCCGCGGCTTCGCCGGATTGATCTCCCAGGGCCGCTTGCGGCCAGGCGACAAAGTTCGCGTTCTGCCTTCGGGCAGGACCTCGACGGTCTCGCGAATCGTCACTCTGGACGCGGATCTTGACCAAGCGGTCGCAGGACAATCGGTCACCGTGACCTTGTCCGACGCCGTGGACTGCAGCCGCGGCGATGTGCTGGCCGCGGCGGAGGAGTCCCCGGAGATCGCGGATCAGTTCGAGGCGACGCTGGTCTGGATGGCCGATGAACCGTTGCTGCCGGGCCGCCCCTATTGGCTGAAGCTTGCCTCGCAGCTGGTGACCGCGACAGTCCACAGCCCGAAGTATCAGATCAACGTGAACACGCTGGAACATCTCGCCGCGAAAACTCTCGGCCTCAATGCCATCGGGATCGCGAATCTGTCCACCGACAAGCCCTTGATATTCGAAGCCTATGACAAGAGCCGCGAGCTCGGCGGTTTCATTCTTATCGATAAGATCAGCAACGCGACGGTTGCCGCGGGCATGCTGCATTTTGCGCTGCGCCGCTCGAGCAACGTGCATTGGCAACCTCTTGATATCGACCGCGGCGCGCATGCCCGGCTGAAGCACCAGCGCGCACAGCTGTTGTGGTTCACGGGTTTGAGCGGTGCGGGAAAATCCAGCATTGCCAATCTCGTGCAGAAAGAGCTCTACGCGCTCGGCAAGCACAGCTTCCTGCTCGACGGCGACAATATTCGCCACGGCTTGAACAAGGACCTGGGTTTTACCGATGCGGATCGAGTCGAAAACATTCGTCGCATCGGCGAGGTCGCCAGGCTCATGACGGATGCCGGCCTGATTGTGTTGACGGCGTTTATTTCGCCCTTCCGCGCGGAGCGGCGCATGGTGCGCGAAATGTTGCTTCCGGACGAGTTCATCGAAATTTATGTTGAAACATCGCTCGAGGTCGCCGAACAACGCGACGTCAAGGGGCTTTATAAAAAAGCCAGGGCTGGTCAGCTTATGAACTTTACGGGCATCGATTCACCCTACGAGCCGCCGCAGAATCCGGAGATTCGCGTCAACACGGTTGCCACCTCCGCCGAGCAGGCCGCGGAGGAAATTGTTGCCTTTGTCATGCGTCGCCAGACGACATAGGTGGTTCCGTGGATGGCACAATCAGCCTTGTGTGCGGCAGCGACGCGCCGCCGCTGCTCGAGGGAACCATCGGCGGCGCTTTGGCGCGTGCGGCGCTCAGGTGGCCCGGGCAGGAGGCCGTGGTCTGCTTTGAGTCGGGTGCGCGCCTAACTTACGCACAGTTGGACACGCAGGCGGACGAATTCGCCGCTGGATTGCTGGCCATGGATTTGCAACCCGGCGATCGCATCGGAATCTGGGCGCCGAACTGCATTGAATGGTCCATCACCCAATATGCAGCGGCAAAAGCGGGCTTGATCTTGGTGAACATCAATCCCGCCTATCGCAAGCATGAATTGGAATTCGTCTTGAATGCCGTCGCATGCAAGGCCTTGGTCACCGCAGCGAGCTTCAAGTCCAGTGATTACCTCGCCATGCTGTGCGAGCTTGCGCCGGAGCTTCTGCGCGATGAGGCCGGCCGGCTCTCGGCGCAAACGCTGCCTCATCTTAAGCTGGTGATATGCATCGACGCGGCGGCAGTAACCGGGGTCCTGCCTTTCGCGGCGATCTGCGGCCGCAGCCGCGCAATGCATCGCGATCGCCTGCGCGATATCGCCGCGGGCTTGAAGCCCGAGGACGCCGTCAATATCCAGTTCACCAGCGGTACGACCGGAACGCCGAAAGGCGCGACCTTGACGCACCGAAATATATTGAACAACGCCTTTTTCGTGGGCGAAGCGATCCGCACCGGTTGCGGCGACAGGATTTGCGTTCCGGTGCCGCTGTATCATTGTTTCGGCATGTGCATGGGCAACCTAAATTGCCTCACGCATGGTGCCGCAGTTGTTTATCCAAGCCGCGGCTTCGACGCTCTCTCAACCCTGCGGTGCGTTCAAGCCGAGCGCTGCACCGCGCTCTACGGCGTACCGACGATGTTCATTGCGATGCTCGATCATGCGCGTTTTCGCGAGTTTGACATGTCGAGCCTGCGTGGCGGAATCATGGCAGGATCGCCATGTCCGATTGCGGTCATGCACCGGGTGCTGGATCAAATGCACATGCCGGAAGTGACCATTGCCTATGGGATGACCGAAACCAGTCCGGTGAGCTTTCAGTCGAGTGTCGATGATTCCGTGGAACGCCGCGTGTCCACCGTAGGCAGGATTCAGCCGCACTTGCAGGCCAAGATCATCGACGCCGGCGGCGCCATCGTTCCGCGAGGAATCAGCGGTGAACTGTGCACGCGCGGCTATTCGGTGATGCAAGGTTACTGGGGAGATGCGACGCGCACGTCGGCAGTGCTCGATCGGGACGGCTGGATGCATACCGGCGACCTCGGCGTGATCGACTCGCAAGGGTATTGCAACATCGTCGGGCGCATCAAGGACATGATCATCCGCGGCGGCGAAAACATCTATCCGCGCGAGGTGGAGGAATTTCTATTCAAGCACTCCAAGATATTGGGGGTGTCGTGTTTCGGAGTCCCTGACCCGAAATTCGGCGAGGAGCTGTGCGCGTGGATACAGCTGCGCGCCGGTGTAACCGCCGCCGCCGATGAGTTCAAGCAGTATTGCCGGGGGCAGATTGCCCACTACAAGATCCCGCGATACATCGAATTTGTCGACGAGTTTCCGATGACGGCCACCGGTAAGATACAGAAATTCATCATGAGAGACGCGATGATCGAACGGCTGGGACTGAGCGTGGAAAAGACCGCCTAGGACCGCCTGCGGGTCAGACCTCCACTGGGTCGGTCAGAACCCTTCTGCCCGGGAGAGTTGTGCGCCGAAATCACCTGGCGCGATGCTCCCAGGCATCGAGAACCTGTTTTTCCTTCTCCGGAGTCAGATAGTCATCCCAATCCAGTGTCTCCCGTCGTGAGCGAAAATAGCCAAGGCAGTCCAGCGCAGTCTCCTGGAAAGCCCGGGTTTTCCAGCCCACGCCAAAGGCTTTCTCGCTGCTGATTTGAAACAAGCCCGGCTGCGCCCCCGCTGGACGCCAAAGCGGAAAATTCCCGGCGAATGTATTTGAAGCAAAATCCGTTTCCAGGCCATGGGCGCGCAAGAATTGCTGCGGGATCCATTCGAACGAGGCATCCGACCCCGTCGCGGCCTTGCAGGCAGCGAGGAATTCGCTGAAGTGCATGGGCTTGCCGGCCAAGTTGAAGACACCGAACAGGCCGCGATCGATGGCGAGCATGAGGAACCGCGCCACATCCTTCACATCCACGAGCTCAACCGGGTCGTTGCCGTCCCCCGGACCGATGTGCCTGCCGCCATCCTGCGCGCGCACCAACCAAGCGAGCAAATCCGGAGTCGTGTCGCGCGTTCCCTTAACGGGTCCGGGCCGCGTGATCGTGAGCTTGTCGCCAAAAATTGCCTGCAACCGTCGTTCGCTCTCCGCTTTACCGCGGCTGTAGGCCCGGCCCGGGCCGCTCCAAGCCTGCAAGGGCGCGTTCTCTTCGATGCCCGCTCTGTCGAACCCCTTGGAGTCATAGGCGGCGACAGAGGAGACATACAGGTAGTGACGAACACGGTCCTTGAGAAACTCCGCGGCCGACGCGACCACCGCGGGGGCGCTCGGCCAGACATCCACCGCGATATCAAAATGTCTATGGGCCAGCGCGGACAGGTCCTGGTCATTGACATCGCTGCTGCGAAAACCTCTGAGCTTCTCAAGATGTGGGAACAGCTCCGGATTGGTCACCCCACGGTTGAACAGGGTGACGACGTGCCCTTCCGCCATCGCCGCCTCGACCAGGGCAGGACCTAGGAATTTCGTGCCACCCAGCACGAGAATGTGTTTCGGCGTAGTACTCGCCCCCGCCTTGGCGGAGAGCAACGGCGCACACGCCGATGCGGCAATGGCTTGCAATGAATTTTTTATGAAACCTCTACGGTGCATATGGTTCTCTCTTTTTCAATGGCCCACAACGGGCTTTGCAGCGCCGCCTGGGCGTTTTAATAGCTTAGTGTTGATCGGCAGGCGTCGCACGCGGACGCCGGTTGCAGCGAAAATCGCATTTGCGACAGCCGGCCCGATCAACATGGCCCCAAGCTCCCCCACTCCGGTGGGTTCAGCGAGACTGGGCACGATGTGAACTTCGACCTCGGGAGCCTCGTTCAGGCGCAGCACCCGGTAGTCATGAAAGTTGCTTTGCTCGACCCGCCCGTCCTTGATCGTAATCTCACCGAAGAGCACGGCGGTCAACGCGAAGTTGATCGCACCTTCCGTCATCGCACGTACCCCGTCGGGGTTTACGGCGATCCCACAGTCGACGGCGCTGACCACACGAATGACTCGAACTGTCCCGTCGTTTTCCACCGCCACCTCGGCAACCTGGGCGCTGACGCTGCCGCCGTACCGACAGGCGATGCCGCGGCCGCATCCGGCAGGGAGCGGCGTTCCCCAGGCAGCTCTTTCCGCCGCGAGTTGCAGCACCGTACGCACCCGCCGGGATTGGGCCTCGGCTTGCGGCAGCAACCCCAGACGAAACTGCAGGGGATCACGGCCCAGGAGGTTCGCGATTTCGTCGACGAAGCATTCTTTTGCAAAGGTAGTGTATGACTGAGAAACCGATCGCCACCAGGAACGCGGCACGGATGATTCCATCGGAACGTAATCGATCCGCAAGTTGGGCACCGCATAGGGCTCAACGTCGGCGCCGTACCATTCCAGAGCCGCGACCGTGGCCGCATCCTGAAGTTTCTCGGGTGATTCGACTTCATCGGTGTAGAGATTGGATCCCGCGATGGGCGTCGTTACCACGCGAGAGTGCCACGCCGCAAGCTTGCCGGAGGCGTCGAAGCCGGCGGACAGTCGCTGATAATTGTAGGGACGATAGAAGTCATGCTGCATGTCGTCCTCGCGGGTCCAGAGCAGTTGCACCGGCTGCGGCAATTCCCTGGCTATTTGCCAAGCTTCGGCAGCGTAGTCCCATTGATAGCGGCGCCCGAAAGATCCGCCGGAGAGGGTCATGTGCACGATGATTTGGTCGCTTGAGTATCCCGATAGAGCGGCGATTTCACTTTGAATCTCGTCGGCGAATTGGGTGGGCGACCACACTTCGATGTCTTTGCTGCGCACATGCACCGTGGTGTTCATCGGCTCGAGCGTCGCATGCGCCTGAAACGGCGACTCGTAGGAGGCCTCGATCCGCTTGACGGCCGAACCCATGGCGCCGGGCACATCACCCCGGTCGACGGCAACATAAGTCGCGGGAGCCGCAGCGCGTTCCGCGGCCAGCCGATGCAGCGTTGCGGTGCTTTCGTCTCCTGCAGGTCCTTTCGACCATGTTAGGTCGAGCGCTTGTCGACCTTGCATGGCGGCCCACGTGGATTCGGCGACAACGGCGACACCGCCCGCGGTATTGAAGCGCCGAGGGAGCGGCGCGAGTGGAAACACCGCGCGGATTCCCGGGACGGCTCTGGTGGCTGCGTCATCAAAGCTGATCAGGCGACCCCCGAAATAGGGGCAGCGCGCAATTACCGCGTAAAGCATGCCCGGAACTCTCACGTCGATGCCGAACTTCGCACACCCCGTGACCTTGCTTCGCAAATCGACGCGTGGAATGGATTGCCCGATGACCCGAAAGTCCTGCGGGTGCTTCAAGACAGTCCCTCCTGGATCGATTGCCGGTAAGCCGGCGGCGGCCACCGCCAGCTGTCCGTAGGTGAGGCTGCGCTTCGTGGCTACGTGCACAATCGTGCCGTTCCGCGCCAGGCAATCTTGCACCGGTGCGCCCCACTGCGCGGCCGCAGCGGCGCGCAACAATTCGCGTGCCTGCGCGCCAGCCTTGCGCATGGGAAGAAACGAAGCCGACACTCCCCCGCTGCCTCCGGTACGCAATCCCTTGTAGAGCAACGGGATCGTGGGTGCTTGTTCGACCTGGATCGTGGACCAGTCGACCTCCAGTTCTTCCGCGACCATCATCGCCGTATAGGTCCATGAGCCCTGTCCGAGCTCGGGCTTCTCGGCCAGGATCGTGATGCGATTGTCCGGCGTAATGCGCAGCCACGCATTCGGGGCGAAGGTGCTGCTCGCAAGATTCGAGTCCACGTTTCGGGCTCGACCGGAGGCGGGCAAAAGAAAACCCAGTAGCAGCCCCGCCGAAACACTCGCGCTTTTCGCCAGGAATTCGCGCCGATCCGTAGGGAATAGATCGTCGCTCACGGGTAGGCTGCCGCCCGCTTGATCGCCCGCCGAATTCTCTGGTACGTTCCGCAGCGGCAGATGTTGCCGCTCATGGCGGTATTGATTTGCTCGTCCGTGGGATCCGCAGTCTGGGCGAGCAGGCTGGCCGCCTGCATGATCTGGCCGGATTGGCAGTAGCCGCACTGCGGCACCCCTTCCGCAATCCACGCGCGTTGCACCGGATGACTCGCATCGGCCGAGAGGCCCTCTATCGTGGTAATTTTTTTTGTCCCCACCGCAGATACGGGCAGCAAGCAGGAGCGAATAGCGACACCGTCCAGATGCACCGTGCAGGCACCGCACAGGCCTTTACCGCACCCGTACTTGGATCCGGTGAGACCTAGCACATCCCGGAGAACCCAGAGCAGGGGCGTTTCCGGTGCGACATCAAGCGCGACAGATTGCGCATTGACCGACAGCGATAGGTGCGTCACGGGTCAGCTCCTGGGTACACGTCTGCACCGGCACGGTACACCCTTCGCGCACGATCGGAGCTGTTTTTGGGCTGAATCGTCGCCTGCGGATGACGAACCGTAGCCAATGAGCCGCCCGCGCGAATTGCGGCTAGGATATGCGCATGGATGGCTATTGTCTGTTGCGCGCAATGCGTGGATGACGTGATGGAGACGCAAACAATCGAAACAACGGATGAACGGCGAAGGCCGGGTGAGCGCCGGATCGTACTGGCCGGATTGCTGCTGATGGTGTTCTTGTTTGCCACGCAATGGTACGCGTATGACACCACGCGCCGCACCGCGAGCCCGTATGTGGATTATGTCGGCTGGTCATTGTTCATCTGGGCACTCGCGCCGCTCGTGCTCTGGTTCGCCCGCCGCCATCCCATTCGAACTCGTACCTGGCAGCGATCGATTGCGCTGCATGTCATCGTCAGCGTTGCATTGAGCACCACGCAGGTGGTGATCGAGGCCGGTTTCGGATGGCTGCGGACGCGGCACGGACTTTCATTCCAAGCCGCGTTGAGTCATTACTTCGTGCAGCATGTACAACTTTATTTGTTGACCTATTGGGCGCTTGTCACCGCGGCGCAGTTTCATCGCCTATACGATGAGTCCCGCAATCGCCAGCTGCGAACCGCTCGGCTCGAGGCGCAGCTCTCTGCGGCGCGGCTGGCCTCACTACGCAGTCAGCTGCAGCCTCACTTTCTATTCAACACCCTGCACGCTGCAGTCGGGCTGATTCATGAGGACCCGGACGGGACGGAAGATATTTTGCTGCGCTTGAGCGAACTGCTGCGCGCCTCGCTGGCGGACTTTCATTCGAACGAAGTTCCGCTGCGCAAGGAGATGGAATTTATCGACTGCTATGTAGGCATCCAACGGCGCCGCTTTGGCGAGCGCCTACGCGTTGAGCAGACCATCGAGCACGCCGTGATGGATCTGGCGGTGCCCAGCCTGATACTGCAGCCCTTGGTGGAGAATGCCATCCGGCACGGCATCGGTACCCATAAGAGAGACGACATGATAACCATCAAAGCCTTCCTGGAGGACGGCCGCCTGGTGCTTGAAGTCTGCAACTTCAGCAGCACTCTCAACGACGCTCCGGAACGGCTGCTATCGCGCGGTGTCGGGCTGACGAACACCCGGGAGAGATTGCGTGAACTTTACGGCGAGAAACAGTTCATGCAATTGTCCAATCTGGAGCCGCAAGGTGTCTGCGTTAGGCTGGCGCTCCCGGTGCGGCAGGTGTCTTTGGTTGCGGCCGAGCGGTCAGCTTGAAAATGCCGATGAAATTGCGCGCCGTGGTTGTCGATGATGAGCCGATTGCCCGCCGCAGTGTGCGGCGATTTCTGGAATCGGATCGCGAGGTGGAGGTGATCCTGGAATGCGGCGATGGCGAGGCCGCGGTCACCGCCATCTGCGGCGAGCGCCCCGATCTGGTATTTCTCGATATCCAGATGCCGGAAATGGATGGTTTTGAAGTCATCAAACGAGTTGGGGTCGACCGCATGCCGGTCACAATCCTGGTGACGGCATACGACCGCTATGCGCTGCGCGCCTTCGAGGCGCATGCGATCGATTATTTGCTCAAACCCTTCGGCAAAGCTCGATTTACAGAAGTCCTGAGCCGCGCCAAACAACATTTCGCCGGCAGCTTGAACCGGGAAGCGCTGAGTTCGGTCGCTGCGGCGTTGGGCCACGTCGCGGGCGAGGGTCGCTACCCAAAGCAATTACCGGTCACGCAACAGGGGCATGTGGTATTTGTGGATACCGATCAAGTTGATTGGATCGAGGCCGATGGCAACTACGTACGCCTGCATATCGGCACGCAACAATATGAAACTCGTGAAACGCTCAGCAACATTGAACGCAGGCTCGACCCCCTGGTATTTGCGCGCATTCATCGTTCGACCATCGTGAACGTACGCAGCATCAAGGAAATCCATCCTTGGTGCCGTGGCCACCATTTGGTGATCCTGAAGAGCGGCCGGGAACTACGCATGAGCCGCTACCAGCACGACGTGGCACGCCGGTTGGGCGTCGGCGTTTAGCGGCACGATCTTCGGCGTTGGTCGCTACAGCAGCCCAAGCTCTTTGGCGATGGCGCGCACCTGTCGGTATTCGTCATCGTTTGCTTCGACGTAGTGAGTACCGCGCAGGATCGCCAGCACCGCATCGTTCTGGCCCGGTTGCAATCGCAGCATCGCGGCCGTCAGTTCCTTCTGAACGTGCGCATCCAGATCCTTGCGCGCCACCCATACGTAGTCGGCGAAGGGCGGCGTTGTATGAAAGACGTGCATCTGCACGCCGGCAATCTTGCCGTCGGCGACCATCGAGTGATACACCGTCTCATCGAGCGAGCCGGCATCGCAAACGCCGGCTGCCACCGCCTGTGCTGTTGCCGCATGGCTGCCGGTGTAGCGGAACGATTTCAGATCCTTGTAGACGAGAATCCCGGCTTGCTTCATAGCGAGATATGGGAACAGATGTCCGCTGGTCGAGTTGACGTCGCCGAAGCAGAAGGTCTTCCCATTGAGGTCTTTCAGTTTTTTGATACCGGTTTGTGCCCGAGTAATCAGCAGCGAGTGAAAGCGCTGATCGACGTCGCGTTGCACAAGGGGGATGACACCGTATCGGTCGTGCGCTTTCACATATGTGAGCCCGCCGAGGTGGGCGACATCGAGCGAGCCGTTGCCCAGACGCTCGACGGTGGCGTCATAGCTGGTCGGAATGACGAGGGTCACAGGCCGCCCCAGTTGCTCTTCGAGATAGCGCTGGAGTGGCGCCTTCTGCGCCACCGACACCTGCGTGGCCCCCGCATCCGGCACCATGCCGACCCGCAGCGGCTCGGCCGCTAAGGCTACTGGACCAACGATGGCCGCTGAGCATGACCAGAGAACCCAGACAAAGCCCATCAGGCGCGCGCATTTAGTTTTCATCGACTCTATTCCTACGCGGAATCGTTGGCCGCGGGTGTCATGGTGAAATGCGATCGAAACCCCACTATCATCGAGATACGCAACAAAATCAACGCAGGCCCTGCGAATGACGAATCAGTGACAGTTGCATGACAGGCATTGAGGCTGCGTCTGCGTCGCGGGCCTACACTTGTCGGGACCGGAGATAGGCGATCGCGCGCGCAGTCTCCTCGACAAGCTGTGCCTGAAGTTGCGATACCTGGTCGATCGCATTACCGCTCGCCGCATCCTCCAAGCGCGCGGCAACAGCGCTCGTCGCCCCTGCGCCAATATTCGCGCTCGCGCCTTTGAGCCGATGCGCAGCGCGACCCACGGCGCCAAGATCGCCGCGGCCGAGAGCAGCGCCGATCTCCTCGAGTGCTGCATCCCCGCACTCGATGAATACATCCATGAGTTCCTTTGCGAAGTCGTCATCGCCGTCCGCTACGTTCATGATTCGTTCCCAGTCAACCGGTGCGTCGATCGGCACGGACGGAATGCTCATGTCCAGAACATGCGCGGCCGTCTCGGAGCCGCTGGGGAGGGTGTCCAGCAGCCGCGCCAAGGTTTCTGCCAGCCGGACGCGATCGAGCGGCTTCGTTAGGTAGGCATCCATGCCTGCGTCGCGACACAGTTCGCCGGTCCCCTTCATTGCGTCCGCCGTCAGCGCCACGATCGGAATGTGGCGCTTGCCGTCTTCCTTGCGGCGGATTTCGCGCGTCGCTTCGTAACCGTCCATACTCGGCATCTGGCAATCCATCAAAATGAGGGCGTATCGGCCTGTTTCCCAAGCCGCAACGGCTTCGACGCCGTCTCCCACGATGTCAACGTCGTAGCCCAACTTATCTAAAGCTCCGCGAGCGACTTTCTGGTTAACGGCGTTGTCTTCGGCCAGCAAAATGCGCCGAGCGCCACGTGTAGGGCGAAGTTGTTCGCGGAGAACGATCGGTTGCGTTTGCACACGCCAGTTGGCGCCATCCACCGCAATGACCCGTATAAGGCATTCACGCAGCTCCCGGTTGGACACGGGCTTGAGAAGATACGCGGCGAAGCCGATCGCGGCGAAGTCCTGGACACCGCGGACGCCGTTCGCCGACGTGAGTAATACCCGGCGTGTCGCCGTGAATCGGTCATCACGCTTCAATCGGTGCCCCAGCTCGAAGCCATCGCAACCTGGCATCATGTAGTCAATGATCGCGACTTCGAACGGAAGGCCGCCGGCAATGCCTTCTTCGAGGGCCTGAACGGCTGAGTCCGCATTGTCGACGCAAACCGGCCGCATGCCGAGCTGTGTGAGCTGTCGGTACAACACGTCGCGATTGGTCGCGTTGTCGTCAACAATGAGAACTCGCTGATTCCGAAGTAGATCGGCATCGCCACGGTGCATCGCTGGAGACCCGGTGGATGCCCCGAAGCGGGCGGTGAACCAGAACACCGAGCCAACGCCTTCGGTACTCTCAACGCCGGCTTCGCCGCCCATCAATTCGACGAGTCGACGCACGATCGACAAGCCAAGCCCAGTGCCACCGTATTGTCGTGTCGTCGATTCATCAATCTGGGAGAACGGCTGAAATAAGGAGTGCAGTCGCGATGCCGGAATACCGATGCCCGTATCACGGATTTCGCAACGGATCAGCGTATTCTGTGCGCCAGCCTCAGTCAGGGTCACCGAAATTGTGACCTCGCCCTCGCGCGTAAACTTGATCGCATTACTTCCCAAATTCAGCAGGACCTGGCGTACACGGCCTGGGTCGCCAACCAGCCGTTCCGGCAGACGCGGATCAATGGCTGCAATTAGCTCAAGACCCTTGGCGTGTGCCTGCATTGCGAGAAGACGCGCCGCGTCGTCCACGGTTTCGCGCAAGTCCATATCGATCAGCTCAAGATTGAGTTTGCCAGCTTCGATCTTGGAGAAGTCCAGAATATCGTTGATGACGGTCAGCAGCGCGCCCGCGCTCTCGCGGATTGTCTCGGTCTGATCGCGCTGCGTCGGATTGAGAGCGGTATCCAGCAACAAGTCCGTCATGCCGATCACGCCGTTCATCGGCGTCCGAATTTCGTGGCTCATGTTGGCGAGAAACTGGGCCTTTGCCAGCGCCGCATGTTCCGCGCGTTCTTTCGCTTGTTCCAGGTCTCGCGTGCGCTCCGACACCTGCGCCGCCAGGGCTGCTGCCAGGCGCATGAGATGACGCGTGCGCCAACGGTACAACAGCGCCAAGCCGATGGCGGCTGCGGCAGCGCAGAGTACGGCGAACCAGAACGTCTGGTAGAAGAGTGGCTTCAGCGTGAAACGAACAGTTGCTGCAGCGTCGTTCCAAGCGCCATCACTATTGCCGGCAGTAACACGAAAAGTGTACGTCCCCGGAGGCAGCTTTGTGTAGTAGGCGGTGCGACGGCTGTCCGCGTTGATCCAACTATCGTCGAATCCTTCGAGGCGATACCGAAAACGCACGTGCTCCGGGCCGCGCAGGCTCAACGCTCTATAGTGAAATTCCCACTGCGTGCGGCCCGGGTTCACCTCCGACTGCTGCGACAGGGTCAGCGGCGCCGCATCGGCAAGCACCTGGTCAATTTGCACCCGAGGCGGAGGTGCGTTCGCGCGAATATGTGCGGGGTCAACGGACACAACGCCGCGAATGCTCGGAAACCAGAGACGGCCATCTGACGTGCGGCAACCTGCAGCCGTGTTACCGCCGTTGAATTCCGTAGTGCGCAGCCCATCTGAATTGTCGTAGGTACGAAACTCTGGGGCAACCGGGTGGCCAGTCACGAGTGCGTCCAAGTCAGCGCGCGGAACGGAGGTTAAGCCCCTGTTCGATGTGAGCCAGATTCGGTACTGCTTGTCCTCGAGTACTTGCAGGATCGTTCCACGTAGCGGCGCGGCAAATCCTGCGAGCGACGTGATTCTGCCGTCACGCCACACCGCCAATCCATCCGTCGTACCGAGCCAGATCACGCCGCGTTCGTCCTCGTAGATCGCGGTCACTCGGGCACTCGGCAGGCCATCCGCGGGCCCGAAGCGGCGCGCATTCGTGCCCTCAATCAGAATCAGGCCATAGCTGTCCGTCGCCACCCACCGCCTGCCCGCGCGATCTTCATGAATGAGGCGAACCGTCGTCGGGCCGGAGACATTCAGCAAAGCTTGCATCGAGGAGACTTTGCCGTGGTCTACCATGTCGAGGCCGACGTCGGTGCCGAGCCAAATGCGTCCCTGACGATCCTCACTGATAGCCTTCACCGAGTTGCCGGAAAGACCGTTGCGGCGGTTGAACACGGTGATGCCGCCGGGATCGCGCCGATACGCTCCTGCGTCCTCCGTGCCGACCCATACGGCGCCTCTTCGATCTTCCAGCAAGGCCCGCACGCGGGCGGCTTCAAAGCCACGTGGCGGCAGTACGTGCTGAATCGCGTCTCCAGCATAGGTGCTGAGGCCGGCGTCGGTGCCGATCCAGATTTCGCCGGAGCGACGTTCAACAATGGTCCATGCTAGGTCGCCCTGCAGACCCTCAGGCTCGCCAAAAGGCGCAAACTTGCCCTCGCGCAATCGCACTAGACCGGCCTTGAAAGTACCGATCCACAAGGTTCCTTCATTGTCCTCGTACAGCGCCCGTAGATCGAAACGTCGCGAGAGGCCGGTCTGGAGTGAGCTGAACACCCCATCACCATACCTAATGAGGCCGGCGCCGTCGGTGGCAATCCAGAGATTGGCATCCCGGTCGCGCGTGATTGCGTGAACTGCGGAGCCGAGATCACCGGGCGCCGCCACGATGTCAACGTGGGCAGACGTTTCTCGATACAACGCGCCGGTGCTTGTCCCAATCCAAACTGAGCCATCGGCATCCGAATACATCGCCGAGATGGAGTCATTCGTCGCTTCCTCGTGCAGTTGCACCGTTTCAAAGCGATCGCCGAGCATCCGATGCAATCCGCCAGTCGCTGTCGCCACCCAAATCGTGCCGTCGCGGTCTTCGACTAGCGCCCGGATACGGGCGTCGCGCAGGCCGTCTGCGGGTCCGAATATGCGCCCGTGCTCGTTTTCAATTTCAACAAGGCCCTCGTCCGTGCCGACCCAAAGTCGTCCCGCGTGGTCCTCGAGAATCGTGCGGATCGGACCGTGTTCGAGGCCGGAAACCGATTTAAAGGGCTTGAAATGCCCGTTGTCGCGTACGGCCATCCCGTCCTGGGTTCCGACCCAGAGTCTGCCGGTACGGTCCACAAATAATACGGTAATATAGTTGCTGGGCATCGCCGGTTCAGAAGCACGGTCGAAAGCAGCAAAACTAATGCCATCGAAACGACCAAGGCCCTCCTGCGTACCTATCCATAAGTAGCCATCAGGTGTGCGGGCGATTGTTTCCGCCCCATTTTCCGGCAGTCCGTCCGATGTCTGCCACTCGTCGAGAATGTATTGACTGGGCCGCAGGGACGGGTCGAGCGCGAATGCGCGACTAACGAGCGTAGTGAGCAGGACACACGACAAACCGGCAGTAGACAGACGCATCACTCCTCCGGTATACGCGCCAATATGTCCACAACTGCGCGCTCCAACACCAACGGCCGCGCTTCCATCAAATCGATAACGGCCGTAAAGCCAAAGAAGAGATAGCTTTTGGGATCCTGCGCGAGGGTGGCGGCAACGACATCCGGATGCGCGGCCGCCTGCTCGGGCGGCACCGCAAGATGCACGTGACTGTCGATGAGGCCGGGAATGAGGTAACGGCCGGTCCCGTCGCGGATGCGCACATATGCGTGCTCAAGCGGCGCAGCAGCACGCTCGGGTGATACGACCGTTACGTCGAAAACCACGAGGCCCATGGGCGGCACTTGCACGTGCATCGCGCACGCAATCAGCACGGAACATAAAGACTGCCGTTGCGGGAAAGGTGACCAATCTATTCATTCGCTACTTCGGTCCTGCATATGCGATGCTAGCGACGATGAGTCCGAAGTGTCAACCGGCACGCAAGGCGTGCAGAGACAATTCGCGGCGCGTGGGAAGGACCGCGGAAAAAACTCCAAAAACATCAGTGGTCGGGGTGACAGGATTCGAACCTGCGACATCTACGTCCCAAACGTAGCGCTCTACCAGTCTGAGCTACACCCCGAGAATCATGCGTTTTGACGGGCGGCAATCGTAGCAGGTCAGGGGCCGCCCCGCCTCATCGGTCTGGTGATCGTCCGATCGACTTTAGACTATAATCGGTCCCGTCCGGCAGCACCCATAAGACCTTCCGCTATCAAAGAAATTCAACGACTTGAAACAGTTGAGCGCCGCGCGATGATCCCGCTTCGAGGCCCTGAACTCTCCATCATCGTTCCTACGTTCAATGAGCGCGAAAACGTCGTTGAACTGGCAAAACGGATCGGTGCGAGCCTACCGGATTGTGCGTGGGAGCTGGTTTACGTGGACGACGATTCGCCGGACGGGACAGCTGAGGTGGTGAGGCAACTCGCGCACGAGGACTCTCGCGTTCGCTGCGTGCAAAGATTGGGGCGCCGCGGCCTATCTTCCGCCTGCGTCGAGGGGATGTTGGCAAGCTCGGCGCCGTATCTCGCCGTCATCGACGGTGACCTGCAACACGATGAACGCCTGCTTCCGGACATGCTCGCCGAGCTCAAGCAAGGCGCGACCGACATGGTGGTCGGCAGCCGCTACGTCGCCGGCGGCGGCACGGGCGATTGGGGCGCCGCGCGCCTACGGTTGAGCAAATTTGGCACGCGCCTCAGCCGCATGCTGGTGCCCGACACGCTGACTGATCCCATGAGCGGTTTTTTCATGCTGCGCCGTTCGGTCTTCGAAGGCGCGGTGCGCAAGCTGTCGAACATCGGCACGAAAATACTCATGGACCTCTTCGCCTCCTCGCCGCAGCCGCTGCGATTCAAGGAGCTGCCCTACAGTTTCCGGCTTCGCCAGGCGGGGACGAGCAAACTCGACTCGCTGACAGCGTGGGAATACGCCATGCTGCTGCTGGATAAATTGTTCGGCCACATCGTGCCGGTCCGCTTCGTCGCCTTTTGCATCGTCGGTGCGCTGGGCGTGGCCGTGCACCTAAGCATCTTAAGTTTGTTGCGGTATTTTTCAGGGGCCACCTTTTTAGTCGATCAGACTGTCGCGACGGTTTGCACCATGACCTTCAATTTTGCCGTCAACAACGTGCTCACGTACCGCGACAAGCGGTTGCGCGGGATGCGCTGGTTGCGCGGCTGGCTTTCTTTCAATGTTGCATGCAGTCTCGGCGCCTGTATGAACGTGGGACTGGCGACCTACCTCAATGAGGTCACCGGCATCTGGTACGTCGCCGCCTTGGGCGGCATCACGGTAGGTGCGGTGTGGAATTACGCCGTGACCAAGCGGCTGACGTGGAGCCGATCGCAAGTCTAGGCGCGCGGCTGCTCAAAGGCCGAAGGCAAGCAGCACATTTCCCGGCCTGCCGCCGAAGGCACCGTAACCCGATCCGACAAAGACCATGCCGTCGACGATAACGGGGCCGGGACCCAGCATCGATGCGCCCCTGCCCTCGACCCCATTGACCGTTGCAAATTCGCGGTTGGTATCGGCCTCCCACAGAATCGCACCATCTTCGCTCGAGTAGGCACGCAGCGTGCCGTCGTTCGATCCTGAGAAGACCACCCCCGGTATCACGCTGAGGGCTGCCGCCTGCGCCGCATTACAGCGCGGTCCGGCAGCACAGCGGGGGGGCTGCGGCGGCGCATACCAGACCCGCTCGCCGGTTTTCAGGCTGACCGCATGCAATCCGCCCGGTGCCGGACTGAACATATCCGAGACGGCGAAGTACGCGTGTTCGGCATCCACCGCCGAACCCCACTCGATACCGCCGAGCGCGCCGCCGGCGCCGGCGCGATACTGCCACAGCACCTTGCCGCGCCTCTCTGGATCGAGCGCCCAGCCGATGCCGGACTTCTGCCCGATGATGATCGCCTGCCCGCCATGGGGCAGCCTCGCCAGGATCGGTGAATTGCCGAAGTCATAATCAGGCCCTTGCGGGTCGGCGCAATTGGGATTGTCGCGCTTCCCCCGGCAGCCGCTGATGTACACATCATTCGGAAACAGCTGCCTCACCCACTCGATCTTGCCGGACAGGTTAAGCGCAATCACCGCGTCGCTGGTTGGCGCGGCGGCACCGGCGTAAGAATTTCCGGTGGCAACGTATATCAATGCGCGCCGGACATCGATGGTCGGCGCCGACCAGATGGGCGCGCCGGCGGGACCGTACAGGACCGCTCCGGAGGAACTCGTGCCGCGCGGCCGCGGCTCGCCGGAAATCGTGTAAGTGCGCCAGACGACCCTGCCCGTCTTTGCGTCCAATGAGGACAGGCTGCCGCGAAATGTGCAGCAGCTGTACTCGGGGCGCGCGCCCTGTGATTCCTCATAAGAGGACATGGCCACGTACAGGCGGCCGCGGTAGAGCGCAGGGGCACCGGTAATTCTCGCGAGCGGATGCTCCTCTACTTTCGTCTTCCACAGCAGCGCCCCGCTCGTGGCATCCAACGCGTAGGCCTTCGCGCCCGTGTCGCCGAAATAAACCGCGGCGCCGCCGCCCGCACGTGCCCCGACGCTGATCGCAGTCCTCACTCCCCCATCCGCGCTGAAGACCCAGCGAATGCAGCCGCTCTTCTCATCCAACCCATAGACGGTGCCGTTTTGGCTGCCGACAAACAACCAGCCGCCGGCGACGGTGGGCTGCGCCCACGCCGAAGTCGCGTCGGGGAAGCCGAAAGCCCATTTCAATTTGAGCCGCGGCAGCAACGTCGCGCTGAGTCCCGCAGCGGAAGCAGACTGCTCGCGGGTGTTTTCCGGCGTTGCGCCCCAGCCGTTCCACCCTGAGCCCGACGTCAGCTTGAATGCCGAGGATGTTTCGCAACGGCCCGTGGCGGCACCGGTGGGATCTCCGGTCAGCAGCGCGCCCCCCAGATATTCAGCAATCGCCCGGCGCTCGGGGCCGCTGAGCGTTGCGCCCTGGGAGCGCATGGAGCCGTTCGCCAGGACCTCGAGAATCGCGGCCGCGGAGCGCTGTCGCAGAGACTCCCGGGCGGGTGCACGCGCCTCGGATGCCCCGTTGTGGCAACCGGCGCAGTGGCTTTGAAACAGCATCTCACCGCTGCTGGTCGGCACCTGCGCACGGACAAGATGCGGTGAGAGCAGCGCGCCGAGCGCGAGTGGCGCCATCATCGTCAGGCTGGCAGCCCGTTTGAGCATTCCGCGTGAGCCACGCTTCGCGTTAATGGGAGTGCTGGCGATTCGGGAAGTTGATCAGACAGCCGGGAGACGCGGCCGACGCCACCGCAACCGGCTTGTCGGCCAACAGGGCATCCAAGGCGTCGGTGAGGTACGCGTGCTGCACCGGGCGCTGCGATTCGTAATTCAAGCGATCATCGATAGGCCCGTGGTACACGAGCGTCCACGATTTCGGATCAATGACGAATACTTCGGCAGTGCGATTCACACCCCACGCCTCGCCGATTTTTTGCGTTCGATCCAGCAAAACGCTCATCCCGAACTGAAATTCCGCGGCCTCCTGCCGCACGGCATCGCGCGTATCCTGAAGGGTGGGATTGAGCAGCAGGAATTCGACGCCGGAAGACCGATAGCGATCGCGGATTTCGCGCAGCGCCGGGACCGCGAGGCGCACGATCGGACAGCCATTGCTCTGGGTCATGATGACCACGGCCTTCTTCCCCGACAACGCATAGAGTTGATGGGCCAAGCCGGTCTCGTCCTGCAAGGTGAAGTCGGCGACGTGAGCGCCTGACGCCGGCGCCGCCGCTGCGGCGGCTCCAAGGGCGCTCAGCAGCACCAGCACGGCTGACGCGGCGATGCAGATCCTTCGAGTCATGGGCTGGTTTGCGCCGTCCTTGCCGGACTCGCATCTACCGTCAGGTAGCGGAAGCGAATCACCCCGAACAGCATCTCGTCCCAGGTTTGCTGTCCCCACGGAACCACCCGATTGGGATCCGGATTGGCTTTATTCTGCGTGGAATTGTCGTACGTCATGCTGTATTTCACGGCGGTTCCGGCCGGCAGAACGATCGGAGTCTTCAGCTCGTAGGTCGTCTGCCAGTTGAATTCGTATCTCGGCACATTGAGCAGGATCTCTTCTCGGCCATCCGGATATTGCGCGACGAACTCAGCTGCGGTGCCGCGGAAATGCGCGTGCGGGTGCAGGCTGTAGACCAGCACTTCGCGGTCGAACTTATAGACCGCATCGTTCGTGTACGCCTTGGTGTTGGCAGGAATCTCGATGTGCGGATTCGCCATGATGGCCGCGCGATAGCGATACTGCGGCGGCTTGTCCATGAAGTACAAGCCCATCTGCGTCACGTCCGTCACCGGTTTGCCGTTCACCGTATAGTGGGCTTGAAAGCCGAACTTGGCGCCTTTCTTGAGCAGAATGCCGCTTTCCGGCGGAATTTGCAGAGGCTCGGAACCCGGCACGAAATCCGCGAGGCTGCCATCGGTGTCGCGCTTTCCCCCTGCCATCTCGCCGCCGATCGTGGCGATGATGTGATGCAGGTTGGAGCGCGCACCGGGCAAAAAATCCACCGCACGCACCCACACGTCGTGATCGAGGGGATTATCGACGGTCCACATTTGATAGGGGATCACGCCGGTCGCGGGCACATCGAACTTCGGCAAATCGACCACGAGGTCCGGGGTACCCAAAGGCCAGACCGGCCAGTCTTTTTTTACCTGGGTCAGAGGATCGGTGCCGTCCCCGCGCGGCGAACCGGCTTCGATCCAGTGCACCAGCGTCTTGGTCTCCTCGGCGCTCAAGGATCGATCATTGCTGAAAACGCCATAGTGCGGGTCCGCGTGCCAGGGAGGCATGCGCTTGGTCCGCACCACTTCGCGGATCATCGGCGAGAAGCCTCGCACCAAGTCGTAGTTCGACATCTGCCAAGGAGCGATACCGCCCTGCCGATGGCAAGCCACGCAGTGCGCGCTCAACATCGGAGCGATGGTCTTCTCGTACGATATCTGCGCATGGGCGCTGCGGCGCTCGCGTTCCGCCATCGCGATCTTGCAGCCGCCGCCGTCCGTCCGGGAAATCTTGACCGGTGCGCCCGCCAGGGTGGCATCCAACGCCGCAGCGGCATAATGATGCGCGCCTTTCTCGGCGGCGCCCCGATAGACAACCTTCCAGTCCTGCGGAGTGACGATCAGAATCTCGCCGTTGCGCACAAACCCCAAGGACTCGCCGATCAGCTGCAGCTCGTCGGTCAGCACCGGCAGGCCGACACCATCGGCCTTGGCCTCTTTCGCGATCGAGTCGGGCGTGTCCTTCAGATTGGAGTCGATCGCCAGAAACTCGACACCTCGTGCTTGATAGCGCGCGCGCAGAGACTCCAAGGACCTGGACGCGGCGCGCGAGGCCGTGCAGCCATTGCCGGCGGCCAGCAAGACCACCGCCTTCATGTCGGACAGGTAGTAAAGTTCGTGGGATTGGCCGCTCTGATCGGTGAGACGAAAATCTTCGACGACATCGCCGGGGTTTAGCGCAAACACGGGGCCTGCAAAACAACCGAGTGCAGCGGCGCTCAAGCCGACGTGCCGTATATGACTCATAGACAAATGCTCCCTGATAGACACGCCGATTGTACTACCGGGGTTTAAAGCGGGGCCAGGCAGGTTCTCGTTCTGCTAGACGGAATCGCCGTTAACGGCCTTGAGGATGGCGGCAGTATCCGCCCCCAGCAGCGGCGCTGCGCTGCCGATGCGTCCCGGTGTTTCCGACAGTTGCACCGGAACGCCGATCACTCGAATGGGACCGGCGATGGCATGCTGCACGACGGGTGTCATATTGCGCGCGGCGGTTTGCTCATCGTCGAGAACCTCTTTGAGGTTGCGGACCACTGTGGCCGGCACGCCGTGTTTTGCCAGCAGCTCGACCCAGTGCGCGGCAGGGCGCGAACGAAACATCGATTCAAGCATGGGCTCGAGAACGCCGCGGTTTTTTACTCGCAACGGATTGGTGCTGTAATCCGCATGATTGCCGAGTTCCGACCGGCCGATCGCCTCGCAAAAGCTCTTCCACAGCTTATCGCTCGCCACTGCCAGCGTCATCTCGCGGTCCTGGCACACGAAGTTCCGATAAGGAACGATGCCGTCGAATAAAGTCCCCATGGGCTTAGGCACGATTCCGGACGCCAGAAATCGCGAAAAGCTTGGCAGCATGGTCGACATCACCGTGTCCATCATGGACACGTCCACGAACTGCCCCCGGCCCGTGCGGTGACGGGCCTCCAGCGCCATCATCGCACCGATCAAGGAAAACAGCCCGGCGGTGATGTCCGCGATCGAGTGTCCCGTCTTCACGGTCTCGCCGGCGGCGGTTCCCGTAATGCTCATCAACCCGGAAGCGGACTGGATGATGAGGTCCATGGCCGGTTCAAGCCGTCTGGGACCGGTCTGCCCGTAGCCGGAAATCGAGACGTAAATAAGCCGCGAATTGGCCGCGGACAGCGAAGCGTAATCCAGTCCGAGGCGATTCATCGTGCCGGGTCTGAAGTTCTCCACCAAGATATCGGCCTGGGCGGCCAACTTTCGGCAGACTTCGAGGCCTTCCGGTGTCTTCAAGTCGATGGCCAGGCTTTGCTTGCCGCTGTTGAGGCCCACAAAATAGGATGCATCCGTACCGTTGAATGGAGGTCCCCAGGTGCGCCCGATGTCTCCTTCGGGACCTTCCACTTTGATCACCTTGGCGCCGTAGGCCGCCATCAGCATGGTGCAATAGGGGCCGGCCAGGGCATGCGAAAAATCGAGGACGGTCAAGCCGTCCAATGGCGCGCGCGGATGGGTCATATCAGAGGGCTTTGCTGTCTTGATTGGCGCGATGAATGATGAAGTTACGAATCGCGGTGACATCATCGCGGCTCAGCGCAGCCTTGAAGGAAGCCATTCCGGCATCTTTCAGCGCTCCGTCGAGGACGATGTTGTAGAAAAAATCCTTGTTCAAAAAATTCGAGGCGCGCAGATCGGCAACCACACCGCCGCCGATCGCATGCTCACCGTGGCAGGCACTGCAATACTGATCGAACAAGGGTTCACCGCGAGCGATGGACGAGGCGTCAGCGGGCTCGGCCGGCGGATTGATGACGATGGCGCGCGGCTCGAGCGGCGGCAACCTCGCGCTGCCGCCGAGTTTGAACACCAGCAACCGGCTGACGTTGCGCAAATTGCCGGACATGGCCGCGGCCTTGCCGCCGCTCAACGCGTAGCTGCCGCCCCAGCCGCTCAGGACCGCGATGTATTGCTCGCCGCCCACCGCAAAGGTGCTCGGCGCAGCGATGATTCCCGACTGTGCGAACATCGACCATAACTTCACGCCGGTGTCCGCGCGGTACACATTGAAATTTCCCGATGCATCGCCTTGCGCGACGAGGTTGCCGGCGGTCGTGACCACGCCGCCGTTCCACGGACCCTTGTAAGTCACGCGCCATGCTTCGCGCTGACGCACCGGATCCCAGGCCAGCAAGAACCCTTCGTTTTGAGATGTCAGCGCCGCCGGTGCGACGCCCAGATTCCAGCCGATGGGCGCGATGGGCAGGATCGGCAGCGGCGTGTAGTGCATGGGCACCTGTTGCGCCGGGATGTACACCAGACCGGTTTTCGAATTGAAGGCCATCGGTTGCCAATTGTGCGCTCCCAAGGGACCGGGCTTGATGTCGACCGGCTTGCCCGTGTCGCTATATCGGGCCTCTTTGTTCTCGATCGGACGGCCGGTCTTCAGGTCGACGCCGCTCGCCCAGTTCACGGGCACGATCGCCTTGGCGGAGATCAACGCACCGGTCTTTCGATCCAACACATAAAAGAATCCATTCTTGTTCGCCTGCATGAGGACCTGGCGCAGCTTGCCGTCGACCTTCAGGTCCGCCAGCACCAATTGCTGAACGGCATCGAAGTCCCATTCCTCGCCGGGGGTGGCTTGATAGTGCCACGCATACTCGCCGGTATCGGCATGCAGCGCGACAATCGAGGCAAGATACAGATTGTCGCCCTTGCCCGCGCTGCGCGCGGAGCGAGCCCACTGCACACCATTGCCGACGCCGAAATAAAGCAGATTGAGTTTCGGATCGTAGGATATGGCGTCCCAGACCGGGCCGCCCCCGCCGAGCTTCCACCATTCTCCGGACCAGGTTTTGGCCGCGCGCGCCATCGCGTCGTTTTCAAAGGGCTTGGAAGGATCGCCGGGGACGGTGAAGAATCGCCACGCCAGCTTGCCTGTCTCGGCATCATAGGCGGAGATATAGCCGCGTGTGCCGTACTCGCCGCCGCTGTTGCCGATGATCACGCGCCCCAGGATCACCCGCGGGGCTTGCGTGATGGTGTAGGGCTTGCTCGTATCCACGGTCAGCGTGCTCCACACCGGTTTGCCCGTCGCTGCATCGAGCGCCACGAGCCGTCCGTCGTAAGCGCCCACATAGATCTTGTGATTCCAAGCGGCTACTCCGCGATTGCCCACATCGCAGCAGGCGTTCACGCCGAGTTCACGATGCACTTGCGGGTCATAGGCCCATAACAACGTGCCGCTGCGTGCGTCATAGGCCTTGACGAGACTCCACGCGGTCGAGATATACATCACGCCGTCGACGATCAAGGGCGTCGCTTCCTGCGCCCGGTTGGTGTCGAGGTCGGCAAACCAAGCAAGCCCTAATTTTTGGGCGTTCTGGTCGTTGATCTCTTTAAGAGGACTGTAGCGTTGTTCGCCGTAGGTGCGGCCGTAGGAGAGCCAATTGCCCGGCTCGGCGTCGGCATCGGCAATGCGCTGCCCGTTGACCGGTTTGCCGCCGGTTTCCGCGCTGCGGGCGGCGGCGGCGCCCAGGCCGAGCAGTACGGCGGCAGACAAGAGCATCGCAGCGTGTCGTGCGTATCGGCGGTTGGGCATTCTTCCCCCTATATGATTTTGTTGGAATCCGTTCAAGCTGTTCCGCGCGGCGAGCCAGGATTTACGCCGGGGGCAACATCACTTCCATCTCATCGCCGTTGCCGGAGGGCGTGACGTGCCTCGCGCTGTTCAAATGAGTACACGACGGAGTACCCCTACGCATGGATTGGCCTCCCGCCCATGTAGCAGTGTTGGTAAACAATGAATACCTTACAGCGTGCTTTATAGCAGAAGCGCGCAGAAAAATGGCCATCTCCACCTTTCCGGCTTCGTCATCGGCGCCGGCGTGCGCGCCCGCGCATCGGGGTTGCGCCGTGACTTACCGGCGCGGCGGCCGTATTCTGGCGGTCGCCGGCACTAACGCAAACGGGGGCGACTGATGGATAGGCGCAAATTTCTCATGGCAGCGGCCGTCGCTGCGACCGCGGGAGCCGAACAGACGACTCCCGCCTCGTCAGCCGCCCACGCAGCGCCCGACCCAGTCGAAGAACTATCGCTCGCGGATATGGCGGCCGCCTTTGCCGACGGACGCATGAGTTCGCAGCAGCTCACGCAGAGCTACCTGACACGGATCGAGAAACTGGATCGGCATGGTCCAACTTTAAGGTCCGTGATTGAAACCAACCCGCGCGCGCTCGACATCGCGGCGGCGCTCGACGCCGAGCGCAAAACGCGCGGTGCCCGCGGCCCGTTGCACGGCGTGCCGATCCTCATCAAGGACAACGTCGAGACTTCCGATCACATGATGTCGACCGCCGGCTCGCTGGCGCTCACGGGATGGTATGCGCCCCATGATGCGCCGCTGGTCGCACGGCTGCGCGCCGCGGGAGCCGTGATTCTCGGCAAGGCCAATTTGAGCGAATGGGCCAATTTTCGCTCGACACACTCATTGAGCGGTTGGAGCGGCCGCGGCGGCCAGTGCCGCAATCCATACGCGACCGATCGCACACCGTCGGGGTCCAGCTCCGGCTCCGCGGTCGCGGTCTCGGCGAATTTGTGCGCCATTGCCGTGGGAACGGAAACCGACGGATCCATCGTGGGCCCCGCCTCGATCAATGGCATTGTCGGCTTGAAACCGACTGTCGGCCTGGTCAGCCGTCGCGGTATCGCGCCGATCTCGCACAGCCAGGATACGGCGGGACCCCTGGCGCGCAACGTCCGCGACGCCGCGCTGATGCTCGGCGTCATGTCGGGTCCGGACGCGGCCGATTCCGCAAGCGCCGCGGTCGGCGATCGTTTCCAGACCGACTACGTTCGCTACGTCGATGCCAACGGCTTGGAGGGTGCGCGCTTAGGGGTGGCGCGCAAGTTCTTTGCCGACAGCGCGCCCCTGAATGCCTTCCTGGATGCCCGCATCGCGACGCTCAAGGGTGCGGGCGCCGTGATCGTTGATCCGGCGGATCTGGACGGCGGCTCGACGAATGCGCTGGAGCAAGAGGTGTTGCTGTATGAATTCAAGGCCGACCTGAACGCGTACCTCGAGCGCCTGCCGCCGTCCTTTCCGGTGCGCTCCCTGGCGGCGTTGATCCGTTTCAACGAAGCCCACCGGGACACCGAGATGCCGCTGTTCGATCAAGAGCTGCTGCGGCAAGCGCAGGCCAAGGGGCCCTTGAGCGAAAAAGCCTATCAGGACGCTCGCGCGGCGTGTCTTAGGGCGACTCGCAGCAATGGCATCGATGCGGTCTTGGCGCAACACAAACTCGACGCCATGATCACGCTGACCTCCGGCCCCGCATGGTTGATCGATACGGTGAACGGTGACTCCGATACCGGCGGCTGTTCCTCGCCCGCCGCGATCGCCGGCTATCCGCACATTACCGTCCCGGCCGGTCTGTTTCGCGGACTGCCGGTCGGATTGTCCTTCTTCGGCGCAGCTTTCAGCGAACCGACGCTCATCAAGCTGGGATCCGGATACGAGGCGGTGGCGCATGGGCGCACGCCGCCGCGCCTTTAGAGGCCTTTATTGGGGTTGATCAGGTACTTGTTGCCGGTTGCGCGCCTGGAATAGGCGGCGATGATGTCCGGCTGCAGTGCTTCGATGAGCGAAATTTCCCGCGAATAATGGCTGGCGAAGATTGTTTTCAGATCCCGGGCCACCCGTTCTTTGAGTTCCTGAAATGCCAGCGGACCGATCTTTTCGATGTACGGGGTGACCAGCCAGCCGCCAATACCCCACGCCATGCCGTAATTCCGATTGAGCACCGTGGGACTCATGTCCAGCGAGCCGTACAAATATACCTGTTTGTGGGTGGTCGATCCGTAGCGGCTGTACACCGTCACGCCCCGATTCACGGCCGCTTCCATGCAACTTAGGATTTGCCCCGCCAATGCGCCGCCGCCGGTCGCATCGAAGGCGATGGTCGCGCCGGTCGCCGCGAGCGCGTCAGTGAGATCTTTGAAAAAAGTGGGCGAATCCGTACGGCACACGTGCACGGCACCGGCCGCTTGCAACAAATCCGCTTGCTCCTTCTTGCGGACGATATTCACCAGGCTCACGCGGTCGGCGAGGCAGAGCCGATTGAGCATCTGTCCCAGGTTGGACGCGGCGGCGGTATGCACCAGGGCCTTGTGTCCCTCGCGCTGCATGGTGCCCACCATTCCCAACGCCGTCAGCGGATTGACGAAACAGGACGCGCCCTCGGCCGCGCTCGTGCCCTCCGGCAATACCAAGCACTGATTGACCTTGACGCAGCGATATTGAGCATACATGGCACCGCCCAGAACCGCGACCGACTTGCCGATCAGCGCCTGCGCGGCAGCAGAGGATCCGGCCTCGCTGACGACGCCCGCACCCTCGTTGCCCACCGGCATGGAAATGTCGATTCGCGCCGCCATCGCCTGTACGGCATTGGCGTTCAAGGCGGCCGTCACCACCGGATGCTGGGGCGCGCCGGACACCTCGGCATGGCTCCAATCCGCGTTCGCGAGCAACAGCCCCAAGTCCGACGGGTTGATCGGCGCTGCCTCAATCCTGACGATCACCTCATCGCTCGCAGGCGCCGGAATCGAGGTGCTCTGCAGCGAGAGTTCCAGCTCGCCGGTTTTCTTGGCAAGGGAGCGCAGCTGCAGGAACGACAGGTGATGGGTCGAGCTCATGGAACCGTAGCATACGGCGAGATTGGTTCCCACGGTAGCCTGCGCGTCAGCCGGCGTCAGCCTGCGCGTCCGGCGCTCCGGCGCTCCGCTCAGCGGTTCCCCACCGGACCTAAGCGCGCCGCCACTCCGTTCGGCCGCCCGGCTTATCCTCGAGCAAAATACCCGCGGCATTGAGCAGATCCCGGATGCGGTCCGACTCGGCAAACTGCTTCACCGCGCGTGCGGCACGCCGTGCGGCGAGCAGCGCCTCGATCTCAGCGTCGGACAGGTCGACAGCGCCGGCGCTGCGCTTCAGATAGGTATCCGGGTCTTGCTGCAAGATGCCCAGTATCTCGCCCAGTGCGCGCAACGTGGCGGCAGCGCGGGACGCGCCGCCGAGGTCGCCGGCCGCCTTCGCAAGATTCAAATTTCGCGCGACCCCCTGCATGACCGCCAACGCCTCCGGCGTGTTGAAATCATCGTCCATGGCGGCGCGAAATCGCGCGGTGTCCGCCGCGTCGCCCGCTCCCGCGCCGGAGGCATCCTTGAGCGAGCGATACAGGCCGAGCAAGGTCTCGTCCGCCTGCGCCAGCTGTGCGGCCGAATAGTTGATGGGGCCGCGATAATGGCTGCTCAGCAAGAAGAAGCGCAAGACTTCAGGATCGCGCAGCGTTTTCAGCACCTCGCGCACCGTGAAGAAATTCCCCAGGGATTTCGACATCTTTTCGTCATTGACCCGCACAAAGCCGTTGTGCATCCACATGCGCACGAAGGGCGAATCGCACGCGGCGCATGACTGCGCAATTTCATTTTCGTGATGCGGAAATTTCAGATCCTCCCCGCCGCCGTGCAAATCGAAGTAGCTTCCCAGCAGGCTCGTCGACATGGCGGAACACTCGATGTGCCAGCCCGGCCTGCCGGCTCCCCAGGGCGATGGCCACGAGGGCTCGCCGGGCTTCGCGTGTTTCCACAGCACGAAATCGAGCGGATCGTGCTTGGCCGCGTCGATCTGCACACGCGAGCCGGCGCGCAAATCATCGATCTTTTTGCGGGAAAGCCGGCCATAGCTTGGGAACTTGCGCACCGCATACAGTACATCGCCGTTATCCGCGGCGTAGGCGTAGCCTTTGTCGATCAGGATCCGAATCATGGCAATCATCTGCGCGATGAACTCGGTCGCCCGGGGTTCCAGATCGGGCCGCTGCAGACCCAGCGTCGCGCAGTCCTCATGCATGGCCACGGTGAAGCGTCGCGCCAAATCCGCCCAATTCTCGCCGTTCGCCGCCGCGCGCTCGATGATCTTGTCGTCGATGTCGGTGACGTTGCGCACATAGGTTACCCGGTAGCCCAACGAGCGCAGGTAGCGCTGGACCAGATCGAATGCCACGAGCATGCGCGCGTGGCCCACGTGAATGTAGTCGTAGTTGGTCATGCCGCAGACGTACATCCGTACTTCGCCGGCTCGCAGCGGCTTGAACTCCTCTTTCTCGCCGCTCAAGGAATTATGGATTTTGAGCATGACTCTGCAGCCGTCGCCTCACCGTATCCGGCGACATGAGCTGCATCAGCAGCGCCAGTTCCGGACCATGCGCCATGCCGGTCAAGGCCACCCGCAGCGGCATGAACAGTTCCGGCCCCTTGCGTCCGGTGCGCGCCTTCAGCTGCTGAGTGAGCATCTTCAGATCGCCTCGCGCCTGATCGTAGGCCAGCGCGGCCGCGGCAAAAAATTCCGCGCCGGCGGCCGCAACGATTCGCTGCTCCTCCGCGCCCAGCGGCGCAAGCTCGCCGTTCAGCACCGTGCGCCATGCAATCGCTTGGGCGGGCAAGGTCACGTTATGGCGCACCAGATCGATGAACTCCATCGAGTCGTCCGCCGCCAACCACGCCCGGTATTGCGGCGCCGACAGGCGTTCCAAGGATAGTTTCTGCCAATGCATCAATTGCGATACCTCGAAGCGCGCCGGCGCCCTGCCCAGATGCTGCGGCCGAAAATGCCGCGGCATCTCGGCCGCCGGCAGCCATCCGTCGATGTCGCCGGCATGACCCAAGCGAAACAACTGATTGAGCACGGCGATGCTCAAGAATCCTCGCTCGCGATACTCGTGCACACTGGTGCTGCCGTGGCGCTTCGACAACGGTGCGCCGTCTTCGCCCACCAAAAGCCCGACGTGGCCGTAGGCGGGGCTGCGCATGCCGAGTGCGTCCAAGATCATGATTTGGCGCGGGGTATTGGTCAGGTGATCATCGCCGCGCAGGACTTGCGTGACACCCATGGCGGAATCATCGAGCGCATTGCAAAAAAAGAACGCCGGCGTGCCGTCTTCGCGCCGAATGATGAAATCACCGATGTCATTGGTCGCGAACCGCTGCGGCCCGTGGACTGCGTCGGTGAACTCGATACTTTGATCGGCGGGCACGGCAAAGCGCAGCGCCGGCCGCAAACCCCGCGCTTCCCGTTCGACCCGTTGCGCGGTGCTCAGTCCCCTGCAGGTACCGGCGTAGCGCGGCGGCTTGCCCGACATGCGCTGCATCTTTCGCGACAGTTCCAGATCTGCCGCCGTGCAGTAGCAGGGGTAGGCCCGGCCGCTCGCGGCCAACCGCTCATACGATGCCCGATAGAAATCGCCGCGCTGCGCCTGGGCGTACGGACCCGACGGTCCGCCGACATCCGGCCCTTCGTCCCAATCCAGGCCCAGCCAGCGCAAATCGGCCATGAGCTGGTCGCGGTACTGATCCTGGCTACGTTCCAAGTCAGTGTCCTCCATGCGCAAAATGAACTTTCCGCCGGTTTTTCGTGCCCATAGATGGCTGAAAAGGGCCGTCCGAGCATTACCCAGGTGCAAGGATCCCGTGGGACTGGGTGCAAACCGCGTGTTCACCGGCGACTCGTTGCTGGCAGGCATCTCAAGATTGTACCCATTCGAGTAGAATCCCGGCGTATGAAACAACTTTTACCGATCCTTGCATTGTTCTGCGCCGTCTGTCCGCACTCGTCCAACGCCGCCGAGAAGGCGGCGGACTTGAAGGCTCAGCCCAAGCCGGCGGTCTCACCGCAGGTGCAAGTGTTCACGTCGATGGGTAATTTCACGATCGAATTGAACGCCGAGCGGGCGCCGCTGACCGTCGCCAATTTTTTGGCTTATGTCGATGCCGGCCATTATACGAATACCCTGATTCATCGCGCGGTGGCCAATTTTGTCATCCAGGGCGGCGGCTTCAACACCGACTACACGCCGAGGCCGGCGCCCTTGAAAGTCGTCAACGAGTCGGGCAATGGCTTGAGCAACGTGCGCGGCACGGTGGGACTGGCCCGCACTGCCGATCCGCACGGCGGCAACGCCCAGTTCTATGTGAACCTCAACGACAACGCCGCGCTCGATCCGAACACGACGCGCTGGGGTTACGCGGTATTCGGTCGTGTGATCGACGGTATGGACGGTGTCGATCGGATCAGCAATGTTGCCACGGGTGCGCACGGCGCCATCAAGGAAGAAACGCCGCTCAAGCCGGTCGTGATCTTGAAGATCGAGCGCGTTGCGATACCCGGCGGAGGCGGCGGTTCCAAGCCCTGACAGCCGTTCCGGGAAATCCGCGTGACCACGCTTTTCATCTCGGATTTGCACATCGACGCAGCTCGGCCCGCCATCATCGAGCAGTTCCTGCGGTTCCTGCAAGGCGAGGCGAAGAGCGCCGCGGCGTTGTACATTCTGGGCGATCTGTTCGAGTCGTGGATCGGCGATGATGCGGCGGATTGCGCGCAGGCAGCGGCGATCGCCGGACTGCGCGCGCTGTCCTCGGGCGGCGTGCCGTGTTTCGTCATGCATGGCAATCGGGATTTTCTGCTGTCGCGGCAATTCTGCGCCATGAGCGGCGCGCAATTGCTGCACGATCCGCTGATCGTCACGCTCTACGGAGAGCCGGTGCTGGTGATGCACGGCGACGCGCTGTGCACCGACGATCGCGCCTATCAGAGGTTGCGCGCCACGGTGCGCGACGCCGACTGGCAGCGCCGGTTTCTGGCGCTGCCGGTCGAATCGCGCCGTGCGCTTGCCGGCGCTGCCCGCGCGGGCAGTCAAGCCCATACCGCTGCGATGGAGCATGCCATCACCGACGTGAATTGCGACAGCGTTGCGATGGCGTTGCGCGCCGCCGGAACGGCGACGCTGCTGCACGGCCATACGCATCGGCCGGCCGTGCATGCCTTGGAAGTCGACGGTCGGCCGCGGACCCGCATCGTGCTCGGCGACTGGTACAACCAGGGCAGCGTGCTGCGCTGGGATCAGCGCGGCCCCGAACTTGATTCTTTGCCGCGCGTCTGACGCGTTATTGCAGCGGCGGCGGACCTGAATGAAATCGGAACAACGGATCCGCGCTGGTGATCAGCTGCGCCTCGCGCGCGGCAAATGCGGCAATTCGCGGCTCAAGTCCCAAGCCCGCCCTGGCCGCCGCCCGCGCGGCCAGGCCCAGGTAGAGCCGGTAGTGCCGCGATTCGGCCTCATGCAGCCCTTGGAACAGGTCGGCCAAGGGTGCGCCGATGGCTGAGCCCAGCGCGGCGAAGCGCTCGCAGGATCGGGCTTCGATGAACGCGCCGCAGATCATCAGGTCGATCTCGCGCTGTGGTTCGCCGCTCGACACCAAGCGCCGCAACTGCGTCGCGTAGCGCCCGGGCGCCAGCCGCTGCGGCACGATTTTCAGCTTAAGAATGAGCTTGGCGACTTGGGCGTAGTGGCGCAGCTCCTCGCGCGCGAGCCGCGACATCGCATCGGTCAGCTCCAAATCTTCGGCATAGGCGAACATGAGAGCGAGCGCCGTCGACGCCGCTTTTTTCTCGCAATTCGCATGGTCGATCAGCAGCACCTCGGGCAGCGCGCAGGCTTGCGCAATCCAGGCATCGGGTGTCGCCGCGCACAACAGTGGCCGGGCAAGTCCTGCATCGCTGCTCATGCCGGGATTTTCAAGGCCGAGAGGGCCGCCAGCAGTTCGCCCGCGGATTGATAGCGGTCGCCGGGAGCTTTCGCCAACAGGCGGCGCAGCAGGCCCTCGTAAGCGGCAAACTGCGGCTCTATTTCCGGCAGTTCGGCGCGTTTGTGCTTGTAAATGACTTCCATGGCGGTGTTGCCGTGATACGGCTTGCGGCCGGTCAACATCTCGTAGAATACGACGCCCAGGCTGTACAGATCGCTGCGCGCGTCGATGGCCTCCGCGTGGCCCTGCTCCGGGCTCATGTAGTAAGGCGTGCCGAAAATCTCGCGTGTCCCCGTCAGGTCAACATCCTCGTCGTCCGCCTTGGCCAATCCGAAATCGATCAGACTGACGGTGCCGTCGACGCGCAGCATCACGTTGGCGGGCTTGAGATCCCGGTGCAGCACGCCCACGGAATGAATGGCCTCGAGCGCGCTGGCGATTTGCCGCGCGAATCCCACGGCGCCCGCCGGCGTGAGCGGAGTCTTCATTCGCTCCCGCAAATCCCCGGCCGGGAAGTGCTCCATCGCGATGTAGGCATGATCGTCCGCGACGCCCAAATCGTAAATGCGCACGATATTTTTGTGATTCAGGCCGGCGACGATTTCATATTCCCGCAGAAACCGGTCGAAGCCGACAGAGCGCTCGGCTACGTCCGGTACCTGGTTGAACACCTTCAGCACCACCAGCGTCCCGGCACGCTCGCTCTCCGCCAGATAGATCTTGCACATGCCGCCGCTGCCCACCTGGCGAATGCATCGATGGCCGCGGATGGTCACCGTGCCGAAACGGTAGCGATTCTCGTAATCCGGATTCGCGCGCAACAGCGCGAGCGCCTTGCGATGCTCGCCGGAGGCGGTGCCGATCATCTGCAGCAGCCGATCGCGGTCGATTTTGCGGCCATAGAGCCGATTCACGCCGGATATCGCAGACGGCGGGGTTGCCGGCGTCGCCTCCAGCAGCAGCAAAAGAATCGGCGCGAACTCGCGCTTTGCCGCCTGCGCCGCCGCGAAGTCGACGGCGGCCTGCGTCGGCGGCGCGCCGACAATGATGACCGCATCAAAACCGACGGCGGCAAAATTTTCGTCAAAAGCGGGATCCTTGCCGAGGGCGTGCTCGACGACGACGGCGTCCGGCCAGTGGATTTCAACGTGCTTGCGGACCAGCAGTCGGTATTCGTCGCGGGCTGCAATCACCAATAGGCGCATGTTCTTGTGCCGAACGGCCGGCGCGGGCGGCTGGAGCCGGCGCGGCCCTCTACAGTATCCGCACGGGCTTCAGGCCGCGGCCGCCTTGGCGACGCTGCTCCTTTGCCTCATCGGAGCGCTCTTCCTGCAGGCGCCGCAGGTACTCCGGCGTTACATCGCCGGTGACATACTCGCCCGAGAAACAAGAGGTGTCGAAAGCTTCGATCTTGGCATTGTCGTGGCGAACCGCATGCTCCAGATCTTCCAGGTCCTGGTAGATGAGCCAGTCGGCGCCGATGATCTCGCGCACTTCCTCGTCCGTGTGGCCCGCGGCCACCAGTTCGGAGGCATCCGGCATGTCGATCCCATAGACGTTTGGATAGCGCACGGGCGGCGCCGCCGAGGCGAAAAAGACTCGCTTGGCGCCGGCTTCGCGCGCCATGTCGATGATCTGCGCCGAGGTCGTGCCGCGCACGATCGAGTCGTCCACCAGCAGCACGTTTTTGCCGCGGAACTCCAGATCGATCGCGTTGAGTTTGCTGCGCACCGATTTTGCCCGCTGCTCCTGGCCCGGCATGATGAAGGTGCGGCCAATGTAGCGATTCTTGATGAACCCTTCGCGATATTTGACCCCGAGCAGCTGCGCGACCTGCACGGCGCTGGTCCGGCTGGTGTCGGGAATCGGAATGACCACATCGATGTTGTGATCGGGCCGTTCGCGCTTGATTTTTTCCGCCAGGCGTTCGCCCATGCGCAAGCGCGCCTTGTAGACCGAGATGTTGTCGATGATCGAATCGGGCCGCGCGAAATAAACGTATTCAAAAATGCACGGTGTGTGCCGCGCCATCGCGACGCACTGCTGCGCGTAGAAACGGCCCCGCTCATCGATGAACACCGCCTCACCGGGCGCAACGTCGCGCACCATGTCGAATCCCAGCATATCCAGCGCCACGCTCTCGGACGCCAGCATCCATTCGGTGCCTTTCTTGGACTCGCGCTTGCCGACCACCAATGGACGGATGCCGTTCGGGTCGCGAAACCCCAAAATGCCGTGGCCGATCACCATGGCCGTGACCGCATAGCCGCCCCGGCAGCGCCGGTACAGGGCGTTGACCGCTGCGAATACGTCTGCCGGCGTCACGCGCGGCGTTCCCACGCGCTCCAGCTCGGAGGCCAGGACATTGAGGAGTACTTCCGAATCGGAGCTGGTATTCAGGTGCCGGCGGTCCTCGCGCACCAGCACTTCCGTGAGCTCGCGCGCGTTGGTGAGATTGCCGTTGTGGCCCAGACAAATTCCGTACGGGGAGTTGACGTAGAAAGGCTGTGCATCATGCGCACTGTCGCAGCCGGCGGTTGGATAACGCACGTGGCCGATGCCGATATTGCCCCTGAGCTTCAACATGTGCTTCTGCTGAAACACGTCGCGCACCAGCCCGGAATCTTTGCGCATGAACAATTCGCCGTCCTGCGCGGTCATGATGCCGGCCGCATCTTGACCGCGATGCTGCAGCACAGTCAGCGCATCGTAGATGCGCTGATTGACCGCGCCGGTACCGACCATTCCGACGATTCCGCACATGAGGGATCTCCGCTACTTAGGCCTGACTTTCACTCCGGTCAGGCGCTCGAGCTTTGCCCAAGGCTCACCTCGTTCACCGACCATCGCGCGCAGCCAATCGCCGATGGTTTCGCCATAGGGGACCAGCTTCGAGCGGCCCCACCAATCCTCTTTATTCATGTGCAGCAATTCCGCGCCGATCACCAGCAGACCGACCAGCACCATGCCGCGCAGGATGCCGAAGAAAACCCCTATGACCCGATCCATCGGACCCAGCCCTACGGTACGGGTGAAGTAGCTGAGCGCCATGCTGATGACCCAGCCCACCAACAGCACGAGCACTAAAACGACCAATCGTCCCACCCAGGGAGCAATATTCGGATCCGCGAGCAGGCCGCCGAGAGCCGGTTCGATGGCCGGACCGAATTGCCAGGAGGCCCAGATGGCGATGATCCAGAAGGCGACTGAAACGGCCTCTCGGATAAAACCGCGCAGCGCGCCAATGACTGTTGACCCCAACAGAATCAACAAGATTAGAACGTCAGCACCGGTCAATATTCGGCCTCCTCCTGCCTGTCACATATTCTACCGGAGCGGCGCCAACCCCGTCCTGAAACCATTGCAAAGTGAGCATCAAGCCGCCGGCGCCACCAAACTTCCGAGGTGCCCCTGCGACTTGAGCTTGGCGGCCATCCGCTCGGCGGTTTCGCGGTCGGCCAACGGTCCGACGCGCACGCGATAGCGCCTGGAGGACCCGGATCCACCCGGCAGCACAAACGCGGAAAATCCTTGACCCTGGAGCTGGCGGGTCAAATTCACCGCGTTCGCGCGGTTGGCAAAGCTGCCGAGCTGCACGGACCACGATCCCCCCACCCTGGGGGATGTGGGGCCCGAGGACCCAGAGCCCGGCGCGGGGCCCGGCACGCCGGATGCAGCGGCGTTATCCGCAGCGGCTGCGGGCGCGGCGGCGGCAGAGGCCGGGGTGTCCGGCACGACCGGTTCGGCCGCCGCGTTTGCCGGCGGCCTGCTGGTGGCGAGGTCCACTTCGACGCTTCGAGTCGGGTCAGGCGCTGCCGCCGGTAGAGTGGGCGCGGGCACGGCCGTGGGCTTGGCGCCCGACAACAATTCCGGCACCACCAGCACCACGAACGCAACCAGGATCGATGCGCCGATCAGCCGTTCTTTGACGCGACGATCCATTACCCGCCAGTATATTCGGGACGCGCCGTCGCCGGCAGCAATCCTTGGGACTCGAGCCAATCGAACGCGGGACCGACGGTGTGAAAGGATCCGAATACCACGATTCGATCCCCGGGTTGCGCGGCCTTTAGGGCGGCGGCGCAGCCGCCGGCGACATCATCGGCGGCCACGACGGCGGCTTGAACCGCGTTGCGCACCGCCTCGGCCAACCGCAGTCCGCTGCGGCCACGCGCCCCATCGATCGATGCACACCACCATGCATCGATGCAGTGGTCGAGCTCGGCGACGATTCCCGCCGCGTCCTTGTCCGCCAATATTCCGCACACCGCCAACGTTTTGCCCGGGATCGGATTGGCATGGAGGTTTCTTGCCAGCACGCGCGCGGCGTCGGGATTGTGGGCGACGTCCAGGACCCACGGCGGCGAACCGTGTTCCGGCGCGATGATTTGAAAGCGTCCCGCCAGGCGTACGCCGGTGAGTCCCCGCACGACCGCCGCGGCGGGTACTTCCAAACGCGGGGCGAGTTCCTCGAGGGCCGCCAGCGCCGTTGCCGCGTTGGTAAATTGAATATCGCCCAACAGCGCCGGCGCGGGCAGATGGGGCAAGTCCCAATGCGCGCCGCGGTAACGCCAACCCGCACCGTCCAGCACGTAGTTGTACTCGATGGCGAGCCGCTTCAGCGGTGAATTCAAGGTGTGCGCCGCGTTCTCGAGCACCATGGAGGGCTCGCGGCCGCCGATCACCGCGGTTTTCCCGGCACGAAAAATGCCGGCTTTCTCGCGCGCGATGGCCTCGAGCGTGTCGCCCAGGTACTCTTGGTGGTCGAGGCCGATGCTGGTGATGACGGCGACATCCGGATCAACCACATTGACCGCGTCCAGACGTCCGCCCATGCCGATTTCCAGCACCCACGCATCGAGCTTGGCCGCGCCGAAAATCAAGAATGCCGCCAGGGCGTTGAATTCGAAAAACGTCAGCGCCACCGAGCCGCGCGCGGCTTCGATTTCTTCGAATGCTGCCACCAGTTCTTCAGGATGCGCCAAGCGGTCGTCAATGCGAATGCGCTCGCGGTAGTCGCGCAGATGAGGCGAGGTAAATGTGCCGACCCTGAAGCCCGCGGCGCGCAGCGTTGCCGCGCAATAGGCGCTCACCGAGCCCTTGCCGTTCGTGCCGGCGATCGTAATGACGGGGATGTTCGGCTGCCGCCACCCCAGCCGATCGAGCACCGCGCGCAGGCGCTCCAAACCAAGATCGATCGCCTGCGGGTGCACCTGTGCTTGGTAGGCCAACCACTGCTCGAAACTCCGCATGGAATTTAAGCCTCGGGAGCCTAGGCCGCGACCGGCTCTTTGCCGCTCATCAATCGCAGCATCGCGCCGATGCGGTCGCGCAACTCGCGCCGATCGACGATCATGTCGAGGGCGCCGTGTTCGAGCAGAAACTCGCTGCGCTGAAATCCTTCCGGCAATGTTTCGCGCACCGTTTGTTGAATGACTCGCGGCCCGGCGAAACCGATCAACGCTTTCGGCTCGCCGATGTTGATATCGCCGAGCATGGCAAGGCTGGCGGACACCCCGCCCATGGTGGGATCGGTCATCACGGAAATGAACGGCAGGCGCGCTTCCGACAAACGCTTCAGGGCGGCGCTGGTCTTCGCCATTTGCAGCAATGAATACAGCGCCTCCTGCATGCGTGCGCCGCCGCTCGCGGAGAAACACACCAGGGGCATGCGGTGCTCGATGCAGTGATCCACCGCGCGCACGAATTTCTCGCCTACCACCGAACCCATGGAGCCGCCGAGAAACCGGAACTCGAACGCGCAGGCGACCACATCGAGGCCCTCGACTTTTCCGGCCATGACGATGAGCGCGTCGCGTTCCCCGGTCTGCTTTTGGGCTTGGACCAGGCGGTCCTTGTAGCGCTTGGAATCCTTGAACTTGAGCGGATCCTCCGGCTCGACCTTGGCGGCAATTTCAGTGGTCGATCCGGCGTCGAGAAATTTCATGATCCGCTCGCGGCCGTTGATGCGCATGTGGTGGCTGCACTTCGGGCATACGTGCAGATTGCGCTCGATCTCGGCTTTGTACAGCACGGCATCGCAAGCCGGACACTTGGTCCACAGACCTTCCGGCACCGATCGGGTACGGCGCTCGGTTTTGATCCGCGACGGGACGATTCGCTCAAACCAGGACATGCCTCAGTTTAAACCAATTTGGCCGTCCGGCGCGGGGATCGCGAAATCCCCGGGGTATTCCACCCGCCACAGGTACAGGCCCGCGGCCGGCGCGGTGGCGCCGGCGTAGCGCCGATCGGCGCTCGACAGCACCTTGGCCATGGCGGCGGCAGGATCGGTTTCCCGCTGTACTTCGAGCAGCGTCCCGACGATATTGCGGACCATATGGTGCAGGTAGGCATTGGCGGTGATTTGCAGCGAGACCAAGTCGCCCTTGCGGGTCACGTCGAGTGCGTCGATGCGCCTGATGGTGGTCTGCGACTGGCATTCAATCGACCGAAACGCCGAGAAATCGTGCTCCCCGAGCAGCGCCTGCGCGGCCGCATGCATGGCCTCGGCATCAAGCGCCCGATGAATCCAAGCCGTGCGCGTGCGCTGCAGCGCCGATCTCGCGCTGCGATTCAAGATCACATAGCGATAGACGCGCCGCACGGCTTTGTGGCGCGCATGAAACCCCATGCTGACCCCACCCACCCATTGCAGGGCAATGCTTGGCGGGAGCTTGGTGTTTGCGCCCAAGACCCACGCCCGGGGAGTGCGCGCGGCATGTGTGTCGAAATGGATGACCTGGCCGACCGCATGAACACCGGCGTCGGTGCGCCCGGCACAGATCGCCACCACCGGATGGCCGGCCACGAAGGATAGCGCCGCTTGGACAGCGTCTTGAATCGAGGCAGCGTGGGCTTGCGATTGCCAGCCGGCGTAGTCGGTACCGTCATACTCGATGATGGCGGCAAGGCGGCGCAGCTCGGTCACGCCGGCAGCCTGCCTGCGCCGTTCGGAGCCTGTCCGCGCATTCCGCGTGGCCGTGACCGGCTGCTAGCCCGGCAGATTCTCAATCAAGCGCTGGGCTTCCTGTTTCTGGCTCGCAGAACCTTCGCTGACGACCTCCTCGAGAATGCTGCGTGCGCCTTCCGGGTCGCCCATGTCCATATAGGCTCGCGCCAGATCCAGCTTCGTGCCGACCTCGCTCATCGTCACCGGCTCCAGTTCCGGAAGCGCAAGCTCATCTGCCTTGATCTTACTGGTGCGCTGGGTGGAGATCGCGTTGAGCTTGTTCGTAGCAGCCGTCTCGGAGCCATTGAGCGCTTCGCCGACATCCAGATCGACCTTGCGGTTTTTTTGGCTGGCCTCGAACACCTCGGTCGAGAAAACCTCGTCTTCGGCGCGCGGCTGCTCGACGGTATCGCCCGATCCCAAGGCACCGGCAAGTCGATCGAGATCCAGATCGATGCTGTCGGTGTTGAGTCCGCGCAACTTTGAGGTGGAATCCGCATCGGGCCGCTCCGCATCCTGCACATCCGAATATTCCGGCGATTTGAAGCGCGATGTGGCGGCAGGATCTTGAGTCGAGCCGCGCGGCATCTGCACCGTCGGCGCAGATTCAGGACCCAATACAGCCGTTTTGATCTGCTCGTGGTCCGTGCCCAAATCGGCAACGAAGGAGGCTTCCAATTCGCGTTCGAGTTCCGTCAGATCCTTGTCGCGCGCGCGGCTGCCGGCCTCCGCCAGCATGCGCCGGGATTTCTCGTCGAGACCGGCCACCATGGTGGGTGCGTCCGACGGGTGATCGGTTTCCTCGAGGCCCGGGATGCTGATCGAAGCCGCACCGTCAAGATGATCCACATCCAGACCCAAATCGTCGATCGACAACTCAGCGGTTTGATCTGCCTTGCTGACCTTGTCCAGCTTCGAGGAAATCCGCTCGCGCAGCTCCGCGGGCTTCAAAGTCGGCGACTCGGCCGTCGGCGCGTCGGAAAAGTTCATCAGCTCGGATTCGACCGTCGGCTCGTCGCGTGGCGGTTGCAGCATCTCGCGGGTGGGTGATGTGTCCGCGCCGCGCTCCGCATGGTCCAAAGTGAAATCCAGATCCGAGCCGGCATGCAGGCCCGGCGATTCGCCGGTGGACGCCGTGTCGTCGCTGTCCTTGGCGAGCGTTTGATCAATGCTGCGCTCGCCTTCCGGGTCGCCGAACAAATCGATATCGACGCGATTCTCGCCGCCTTCGAGATTCAAATCCACCAGCGCGCCGGCTCCCCTGCCGCTGCCGGTCGAGGAGGTAAACAGCGGCTCGTCGGGGCAAATCTGCTTGCCCATGATGACGATCTTGTCCCACTCGCCGGCAGGCGCCCGCTCGCGCGTGGACTCCAAGCTCTTGGCTGTTTGCAGGAAGGCATCCTTGTTGCCCCACACGAAATATATTTCCAACAGCTTCAAGCGCAGATCGCGGCGATCCGGCTCGCGCTCGAGCGCAATACGCACCAGGTCGGCCGCCTGATCGTACAGGCCGTACGCCATGTGGAAATCCGCCTCCGCCAGGGGATCTCCTTGGTCAAGGTTGACGGCACTTTCGCTGGACATGGTGTCATCAGCTGCCTTGAAGTCAGCGGTCGTCTCGCCGTAGCGCTCCGCCGGCTCGTTGATCTCCGGCATGCGATGCTCGCCGGATTCTTCGACGACGAACGAATCGTCGGCGCCGCGGTTGCCGGCGATTCGAGCGGTCGGATCGCGAAATTCGGTTATGTCGGTGGCATCCAATCCTGGGAAATCGCCGCCGCCGCCGCCACCACTGCCGCTCGCCCGCCGTCGACGCCAGGAGGCAATCGCCAAACCGGCAATCAATGCAACGATCACCGCCGCCGGCAGCCACCAATTCTGTTGCAGCCAGTCGATCCATGATCCGCCTTCCACAGGCGGCGGCTTCTTGGCAATCACCGGCTTTGGAACAGGCGCAGGAGCGGGCGTGGGCGTGGGCGCCGCCTTGGTTTCCGGGGGCACGGACAAGGGAGTCGGCGTCGGGGCCGTCGGCTCAGGCGGGACTGGCGTCGCCTCCGCGGGTGTCGGCGCCGGCGTCGCCACGGGAGCGGGCTTCGGAGCCGCGGCGACCGGCTTCGCCGAAGGCGTTGGACTGGGCGTCGCCTGCACAGTCAGCCTGCGCTGCAGTGCGCTCAGTTCGTTGTTCTTCAGATCGAGCAACCGCTGTGCATCCGCGAGTTGCCCTTCCAAGTCCTTGACGCGGCCCCTCAACGCCTGCGCTTCGCCGCTCGAAGCCGAGTCGTCGCCGGTGCGCGTGCCGCTGCCGGCACCCGGCGTGACAAGGCGCAAGTGGCCGCTTGGCGCAGCGCTGCTGCCGCGCCAGGCTTCCATCTGGCGATGCACTTCGCTCATGGCCTCAGATTGGTTCAGCGCCGCAATTTCGTCGCCTCCGGGCACACGCAGCACGGAACCTCGCCGCAAAATATTGATGTTTCCGCCGAAGGCCTCCGGGTTCGCGCGGTACATGGCAACCATCGCCTGATCGATGTCGCCGCGCGTTGTCGCATGCAGGCTGCGGGCAATCTTGGTCAGCGTATCGCCCTGAGCGACACGGTAGCTCCCCTCAGTGAGTGCGGGCGTGCTCGGCGCGCCGGCCGCACTGCTTTCGCTGCTCGCGGCTGCCTCGCTCGCGGCAGCGCTGCCGGCCGTCGTCGCGCGTGCACCCCGGCCGGAGCGAGCCGAACGCTTCGGCGGCGCGACAGGCTTGGTGGCGACCGGCTCGGCGGTGACCGGCTCGGCGGCAACCGGCTCGGCGGCGACGGGCTCGGCGGGAACGGCGGGCGCGGCAACCGGCGCGGCGGGAACGGCGGGCTCGGCAGCCGGCGCAGCAGCGGTGGGCGCCGGACTCGCCGCGACAGGAGCCGGTCTGGCGCGCACGGGCGCGGGGGCGCTTGGTGCCGTCGTTGCAGCCGCAACCGGCGCGGCGCTGTTAGCCCGCTCGCCGGGCGTATACACCGGGGGATCCAGCAGCACGGTGTACTCGCGCATGAGGCGGCCGCGCGCCCAATTCACCTCGACCAAAAAAGTAACGAAGGGTTCGGGAATCGAATCGGCCGACCGCACCTGCAATACATCTCGGCCAGCCTTGCTTTTCGCGACTTTGAAGGTCATCGTCGACAGGAAGGGAGGGCGCTCGATACCGTAGCGGGTGAATGCTTCCTTGGGGGCAAGGTCCGCTCGCAGCGCGCTCAATTCCTCAGGACCTGCCGCAATCAGCTCAATTTCGGCGTTCAACGGCTCGTTCAGCGCTGAGTTCAGGTGTATCTCACCCAGGCCCAGGCCCCATGACATCGATGGGATCAACAGGCACGCCATCAGTATGAGGCGGGGCAGGGTCACAAACATTTCTACTCCCAGAATTCTGGTGGGCAAGCGAACAAAGTTCATTGTGCTATAGGGGCTTGGAAGCGATTTCTCACTTGCCTTTTACATAAGCCAATAACTATATCTCACTGGCATCTATTTACCAAAATCTGGGCTACTGAAACTGCGTTATGCGCCGCACATTTCCGAACATTATCGGCCACTACCCAAAAATTTAGACCTCGATCACGCGTCAAATCAGCCCGTATACGGCCTACATATACCTGGTCCGGCGCGCTCGCCAGTGTGGCGGGTGTTGGATATTGGTCATCCGATTCCGGCTCGATGACCCGAAGTCCACTCCCGCGTTGCAGCACATTTAACGCATCCCCGAGCTCGAAGCGCCTATGAAAGGCGGCGTGGACGGCCAAACTATGGCCGAAGAACACCGGCACTCGTACGGCCGTGGCGTTGATCTCGAGCGCCGGCAATTGCAGCACCCGCCGGGTCTCTTCCCACAGCCGCCGCTCCTCGCGCGACACGCCATCGGCCTCCAAGTCATCGACCACCGGGATGACGTTGAACGCGATTTGGCGCCCAAACGCCCGGCCACGAGCCGTCTTGCCGCTGAGCATGGCCACCGTTTCTCCGGCAAGCTCGTCCATGGCGCCACGCCCGCTGCCCGAAACCGCTTGATAGGTCGCCACCTCGACCCGCGCAAGACCGGCAAGCCGGTGCAGCGGCGCCAGAGCGGTCGCGAGCGCCACACTCGCGCTTCCCGTCAATGCGATCAGTCCGCGCCTTCCGAATCCGTCCAGCACGTGCGGATTGACATCGGCGGCCGCCAACGGCACCTCGGGGCGCGCGCGAAACGCCGCCGACCCATCGATCACCCAGGCATGCGCAGCCGCTGCCTGCGCATAGCGCTCCGAGAGCGCCGCACGCCCGCAAAAAAACACCAGATCCACGCGCGCAAAGTCGAAGGCGGCAACATCCCCCACCTTCAAGCTCTCGTCATTGCCGATTTGCGCTCCGACGCTGCGTTCGTCATCGAGCGCATGCAATTCAGCGGGCATGATCTTGCGTTCCCGCAGCTCCTCGATCAGCGCCGCGCCGATCAGGCTGGAAACGCCGACGACGGCGACGCGCGGAAATGCCGTCGCGGCGCTCATCGGGTGATGTCCGGCGTGCGCCTGACGTCGGGCCTGCCCGCAATATCGGGCGTGGGCGATACGACATCCGCGCACTGTGCACGAAAGCGCAAGCAATGATCCATCAGCACCAGCGCCAGCATGGCTTCGGCGATCGGCGTGGCGCGAATGCCCACGCAGGGATCGTGACGGCCGGTGGTGACCACCTCGACGGGCTCGCCGTGGATATTGATGGTTTGACCGGGCAGCGTGATGCTGGAAGTCGGCTTCAATGCCAGGCTCACCACGATGTCCTGGCCGGACGAGATGCCGCCCAATATTCCGCCGGCGTGATTGCTTTTGAAGCCGCCGGGAGTCATTTCGTCGCGATGCTCCGAGCCACGCTGCTCGACCGACTTGAATCCCGCGCCGATCTCCACTCCCTTGACCGCGTTGATGCCCATCATCGCGCTCGCCAGGTCGGCATCGAGCCGCTCGAACACCGGCTCGCCCCAACCGGGAGGGACTCCCCGGGCGATGACGGTTACGCGCGCACCGATGGAATCTCCCGCCTCGCGAATGCGCCAAATAAATTCCTCGAGTTCCTGCACACGGCTGGGATCCGGGCAGAAAAACGGATTCTCGTACGCGGCTTGGCTGTTGACCGGCTGCAGCACGATGGGGCCGAGCTGGGCGAGATATCCATGGATGTCGATGCCCTGCCGCTCGCGCAAGTACTTCCGCGCGATGGCACCTGCCGCCACGCGCACGACGGTTTCCCGCGCCGAGGACCGCCCGCCGCCGCGATAGTCGCGGAACCCGTACTTTTGCTGGTAGGTGTAGTCCGCGTGGCCGGGGCGAAAGCGGTCCTTGATCTTGTCGTAGTCCCGCGCGCGCTGATCTTCGTTCGCGACCAAGAGCGCGATGGGCGTACCCGTGGTTTTGCCCTCGAACACGCCGGACAAGATGCGCACGGTATCGGGCTCGCGCCGCTGACTGGTGAATTTCGAGGTGCCTGGCCGGCGGCGGTCGACATCGACCTGCAGTTCCGCTTCGCTGATGTCGAGACCCGGCGGGCAGCCGTCCACCACGCAACCGAGCGCCGGGCCGTGGCTCTCCCCAAAACTCGTCACCGTGAAAATCCGCCCGAAAGTGTTGCCCGCCACGACTAATGCTCTCCCGCCGCGTCCAAATCATGCGCATTCAGCACAAATACGCCCTCGCCGCCCATCGCAATGCGCGGCCATACGAACGGCATGCGCGGAAATGCGTCGAGCAGTGCCGCCTCGGTATTGCCGACTTCCACCACCAAAATACCGTCGTCTTCGAGAAAAGATCGCGCCTCAGCAAAAATCGCCCGTACCGCATCCAAACCATCGACGCCGGATGCCAAACCCAGCCTCGGTTCGTGCCGATACTCGGGCGGCAGCGTGCGCATCTCGGCGCGCCCCACGTAGGGCGGGTTGCTCACGATGATATCGTAACGACCCGCGAGGGCGCTGAAATAGTCGGATCGCAACGGCGTGACGCGGGTGCCCAGCCCCAAGCGGCGCACATTGCGCCGGCATACCTGCAGCGCCGCAGCGGAAATATCGGCCGCATCGACCCGCGCACGCGGAAAAGCCTGCGCGCAGGCCAGGGCGATGGCACCGGATCCGGTGCCGAGGTCGAGGATTCGGCGCACGCGGCGCGACCGGATCCAGGGCTCAAAGCGATTGACCACGAGTTCCGCGATCGGCGAGCGCGGCACCAGCACGCGCTCATCGACATACAGTTCCATCTTCGCGAAAAATGCGCGACGCGTGAGGTAGGCAAGCGGGATGCGCTCGGCGATGCGCCGGTGCAGCAGTTCATCGATGCGCGCCGCCTGGCGCGGGCGGAGGGTGCGGGAGTAGGCGCTTGCGCCCAGGGCATGCGCCAGCCCTGCAACAAAGAACACCAATTCAGCCGCTTCGTCGCGTGCATTGGCGGTGCCATGACCGAAACAGACCGAGGCCGCGCGCAGCTCGCACGCGCAACGCTCGATGGCCGCGCCGACGCTCTCGGCCGCGCGAACTGTCCGGGCGGTGCGAACGGGCTTCCCGGCTGTGTGGGATAATCTCGGCATGGCTCGATCGAAATGGCTGTCCTTGGTCTTTCTCTGCGTGCTCGCGGCCGGCGGCCTGATTGCCGCCCTCATCCGCTGGCCCAATAATCTGTGGACCGGGCCGCCTGTGGCGCTTGCGAGCGGTACCTTACTCGCACCGCCACGGGCGCTGGCGGATTTTAACTTGATCGACAACCAGGGCCGCAGCTTTGGGGGGAGCCGGCTGCGCGGCCATTGGTCAATGATGTTCTTCGGTTATACCCATTGTCCTGACTACTGTCCGACCACCCTGACCACACTTGCCACGCTGGCGAAGCAGCTGCGCGCCACAGGATCGGCGCCGCCCCAGGTTATTTTCGTGTCCGTCGATGCGCGGCGAGACACGCCCGCACAGCTGAACAGCTTTGTGCCCGCCTTTGATCCTGCCTTTACCGGCCTCACCGCCGAGAGCCAGCCGGCCATCGAAGCCCTCGCCAAAAGATGGGGCATCGCCGTGGCCATTCGATCCGCCGCCAACGGCGACTACATCGTGGAGCATTCCGAAGCGATCTTCGTGATCGATCCTGCCGGCCATCTCGCCGCCATCCTGACCGGGCCATTCACGGTCGAAGCCTTGCTGAACGACTATCGGCGCATCGTGACCGCGCGCGCATGAGGCCGGTCCGGCTGTTCGCGTGGTTTCAGCACGTACTGCCGCAGCATGCCCTGTCGCGGCTGGTGCTGCGCGCGACGCGGGTACGCGCCGTGTGGTTCAAGAATCGGCTGATTCGCGCTTTCTTGCGGCTCTATCCGATCGATATGGCCGAGGCGGCGCAATCCGATCCATTCTCTTACGGCAGCTTCAATGAGTTTTTCACGCGCGCGCTCAAACCCAGTGCCCGCACCATCGCCCGGGCGCCCCGCGAAATTGCCTGCCCGGCCGACGGTGTGATCAGCGCAGCCGGCAGAATCGACGGCGATCGCCTGCTGCAAGCCAAAGGCCGGCACTACACCCTGGCGGAGCTGTTGGCCTCGGAATCCGCGGCACGCCGGTTTTTAGACGGCGCATTTGCCACGATTTATCTTGCGCCATTCAACTACCACCGGGTGCACATGCCGCTGCGTGGGCGATTGCGCGAGGCGGTGTATGTTCCCGGCCGTCTGTTCAGCGTCAATGCGGTCACGGCCGCAATGGTGGAGCGGCTGTTTGCGCGCAACGAACGGGTGCTGACGTTTTTCGACAGCGCATTCGGCGAATTCGCGCTCATCATGGTCGGCGCACTGAATGTGGGGAGCATCGCCACGGTCTGGGCGGGCGATATCACTCCCGCGCGGCGGCGGGTGGTGACGACGCTCCCGCCTCGGGATGTCTCCCTCGACAAGGGCGAGGAGTTCGGCCGCTTCAACATGGGTTCCACCGTTGTCCTGCTGTTTCAAGACAAGCGCGTCCGCTGGCATGCGGATTTGCAGGCCGGCGCAGTGGTCAGGCTGGGCCAATCGCTCGGGTACATCGAGTGAACTGGCGCCCGACGGCGGGGCTTGCCGCGCTACGGCAGCGCGCGGCGATGCTCAAGGCAGCGCGCGAATTCTTCGATCAGCGCGGCGTGGTGGAGGTGGAGACGCCGATCTTGAGCGTCGCAGCGGTGAGCGATCCGCAGATCGAATCGCTGGCAACGCAGATTGCCGGGCTGGCGGGCCGCAGGTATCTGTGTCCCTCGCCTGAATATGCCATGAAGCGCTTACTGGCTGCCGGCAGCGGCGACATCTATCAGATCTGCAGAGTTTTTCGCGACGCCGAACGCGGGCGTTGGCACAACCCGGAATTCACGATGATCGAGTGGTACCGCGTGGGACTCGACGATGCGGCCTTGATGGATGAAGTCGAGGCGCTGATCGGCAGGCTGCTGGCCCCTTCCCGCGTGTTGGGAGCCGCGGAGCGCTTAAGTTACGCGGCCGCGCTGCAGCGGCATGCCGGCGTCGATGCGTTTGGCTCGAGCGAGGATCAATTACTCGAGGCGGCGCGCCGCCACGGAATTCACTGCAATGCCGACCTTGATCGCGACGCAAAGCTGGATCTCCTGATGGGCCTCATCGTCGGGCCGCGGCTGGGGCGCGGCAATCCCTGCTTCGTCTGCGACTATCCAGCCTCACAGGCGGCGCTGGCGCGCCTGAGGCCCGGACTGCCGCGGGTGGCGGCGCGCTTCGAGTTGTATCTCGACGGGCTGGAACTCGCCAACGGCTTTCACGAGCTGGCGCAGCCCCAGGAGCAGCGCGCCCGCTTCACCCACGACTTGGCGCTGCGCAGAGAGCGCGGACAGGTTCAAGCGCCCTTGGATGAGAATTTCCTGGCGGCTCTCGAGAGCGGACTACCCGACTGCGCGGGCGTCGCGCTGGGTTTTGACCGGCTGGCCGCGATCGCCGTGGGCGCGCATCGATTATCCGACGCCATGGCTTTCAGCGTCGACAATGCCTGAGCGCTTGCGGGCCAACCCTTGCGGTTAGGCGGGCTAACCTAAGTTGCGCAGAATCGAGGGTGTGACTGAGGCAAATCAATGAGTTGCCGGAAAAGTCGGCACTACATTTCGGTGTGAGAACGATCAGGCGCTGAGCGCGACGGGGAGTTCTGCGTCGATGCGCA